>Ga0129308_1000293_pt1 | contig 84728 bp, 84 predicted proteins | sample L827metagenome_FD_94440 | JGI IMG/M metagenome (GOLD analysis project Ga0129308, IMG submission 94440) | Ring-tailed lemur group fecal microbial communities from Wisconsin, USA - L827 metagenome | ecosystem: Host-associated > Mammals > Digestive system > Large intestine > Fecal | place: USA...
AGTATCTCCTATTTCAGACAGATAGGAGCCGACGTAAAGAGTTATGCTATCTAACATACATCAAAAAGAGGTAAGATAACACCCTCTGCAAAAAAGGTATCGTTATCTTACCTCAACAAAATTTGTCCCTGAGAATCCATCGTCCACGAAAAACATGGTATTGCGGAAACCGTGTTCTGCCGCATATCTGGATAACAGCGCCTTTTGGTTGGTTATGGAATTGCTCTCCCCGTCGAGCGCGTCGTCCTGGCTCAAACGGCAGTATAAAGCTGTGATCTTATCTGGCTGCTGGTTCATAGTAGCTCCTTTCCTCCCATTGTTCGGGATAACAGCCAGGTAAACGGTTGCTTATATTATAACGCGCCGTCCCTCTTTTTTCAGCAGTTTTCATTCGGTTTCCTCCAAATTTCCAGCCATGATACGGCGAAGCTTATCCAGTACACTTTCCGCTCCTTCCTCCGCATAATGGGGAATCGTATGATAGACTGTATTCCCCTCAACGGCAATCATTTCTTCCGTACTGAAATCAAATTCAAAGACGCCGTCCTTGAAATGCTCCGCCACACGCTCGGCAATTTCCGGCTTCAGATATTTGGGAAGATCACTCATATCCGCGGGATTACGCAATCACATCCCCTCCTTCCTTGCAGGTAAAATATTCAGGGTGATGACTGCCGGACGGCCAAGCCCCTGTTTCCTGCGGATAATCAGGCCGCTGCGTTCCAACTCCTGAAACGCTCTGGTCGCTACCTGGCGGCTCCGGTGCAGTTTTTCCTTTGCTTCTTCCAGCGTGAAGTAAAGACGAATCCGTCCGTCCGGCTCTATGTAACCGTTTTCTCTGGAAATGCCCGCCCGGTCAAAGAGCAGGGCATAGAGAACCTTTGCGTCATTGGACAAATTTAACGGTATCAGAAAACGGGGAAACGGCAGATAGGGCGGTACGCCGCTGTCCTCTCTGTAAGGTATCAAAAAATTGTTTTGCATTATGTACTCCTTCCCATCAATCCATCCCTTGGGATTGATTTGATTGATATTAACTATCTTGTAATTAACTTCTTTTCTTTAATTTCCATCTAAATATGGGCGGTCTAAAAGGACAAGAAATCCAACGTCTGAAAGAGAGGGACGGGGCTGTCCAGAGCGTCAGGTTTTCCAGTCTCTGAAAATCCAGTATTGGAGAATCCCATACAGGCGGCGCAATAAGCCGATAAAATAGCAGGACAGCAGCCTGCGCCTAAATGGGAAAATCCCGTTTAGGCAAAAATCTTCCTGCGGACAGTTTAAAGCATCGTTTAGAGGGAAGCAGGGGATTTATCCCTCATACCTGTTGACCGTGGTTTGGAACACCAGCAAATTCAAGGCTTTTTCGCTTCTAATTGTCCGCATAGACGCCGCCTTTTCCGGTCACTGTCTGTTTTCTGTCTGCGGTGAACCTTTGCCGCACAGGGCTTGCAGTATTTGGCCCGGTTGGAACCGGGGAGAAATGACTGACCGCAGATCACGCAGCGTTTCAATTCGTCCCGATATAGGAGCGCGGTTTCCAACGGCTTGTCCAGCGGCAGGACAGCACAGCGGAACCATTTGCAGAGAAACGAATAAGAAATGCTCTGGACACAGACACATTCCTCCCCGTTGTCCAACGCGATACAGTTGCCGTTGTCATAGTTGCAGCACTCATGCACCAGCTTCCGCATCCGGCGGTATTGCGGATAACTCATAACCGGAATCTGATTGTGGATAAAAACACCTCCTTCCTGACAGTCAAAAAATATCCCTCTATTATTCAGTACATTTTCAGGGGTAAAAGTGCGGGGGTAAAATAAATTTGGAGAAATTTGGAGCGAATTGAAAGCAAACAGACAGACTGCTGTGACTTTTCGGACACAACAGCCTGTCTGTGCAGTTACATATTGAATTTATAGCCGACGCTTCGGATACTGCTGATATAGTCGGGGACATCCGGCTCAACCCTGAGCTTTTTCCGCAGCCGGTTGATGATATTGTGGATTGCCTGCGTCATATCGTCCCCGGATTCATAGCCCCAGATATAATCCGAGATGATCTCAAAAGTGATTACACGCCTGCGATTGGCAATCAGGAGATGAAGCATTTCAAATTCCCTGTATGTTAAATCAACCTTCTTATTCCGCACAAGTACGGTTCTTTCTTCCAGACAGAAATAGAGGTCTTTTACCCGGATTTCTGTCAAGGGCTGCATAGAACCATCTTTAGATAGTGGTATTGCGGGAACAGCGCAATCAGACGAGGTACGCGGAAATGACCGTTTTTCCCTCTCCAGAATGTAATCTGTCAGTTCGTCCTGCTGACGCTGACTTAACAAAACAAACAGTTTTTCGCCAATCTGCCTGCCATTCTCCGACAGGTCTAATACAGCTAATTTCCCACATAAATCACTCCCTTCGCTTACAGCCCGCCAACAGGAAAATCTTTTTTCTCTTAAATGGCCGCTTTGGAATCAAATTTATATCCAACGCCACGCACATTTTTTATATAATCAGGAATTTCAGGCGATACTTTCAGTTTCTTTCTAATGTTGCTAACATGGTTTATTATCGTTTTTCTGGAATAGGCGTTATACGGTTCATCCCAAACAATGTCCATAATCATTTCAAAGGTGAACACACGGCGGGGGTTGAGAATAAGCAATGCTAAAATATCAAATTCCTTTGCCGTTAATTAACCTCTTGTCCAGCTACTTCAACAGTTCGATATTCCAGGCAAAAATATAGTGCCCCCATTTCAACAGTTGTTAGCGGATTACGATTTATCCAGTTTAGGCTTAACTGATATTCCACTCATGCGTTCACCTCCTTGTATTTACTGCAGTTTTAGACAATATATAATCGATAATAGAAAGCTAAAAAGGTCAATCCACACAAGATAGACTGACTCTTTTCGACAAGGACTATTTCCCCTGTGTATTCATTGATTTAGTAGTACATATCTTGTGTGGTATTTCTGTATAGGTACCGACAGCTACATTGCTGAGAGTCCCTTAGCTCATGGCATACTCCACAATCATCGGGTCATCATAAGCGCACCAAAGAGATTTATCCTCATCAATCGCTTTCAGCTTTTCAATATCATCATCATTCAGAGAAAAATCAAACAAGTCCAGATTCTCCTTCATGCGCTCTTTGCTGGTGGTCTTGGGGATGACAGCAATTCCTCTCTGCACCGTGAAGCGCAGAGCTACCTGTGTCGGTGTTTTTCCGTACTTCGCCGCAATTCCCTTTACCACCGGATTGTCAATAATCTCCTTAATTCGATGCTGTGCCAGCGGCCCCCACGCCTCATGCTGAATATTGTATTTTTCCATCCATTTGTGAAGCTCATGCTGCTGCCAGAACAGATGTGTTTCCACCTGATTGACTGCCGGAACAATCTTGTTGAAGGTCGCAATATCTGCCATTCTCTCTGCGGAAAAATTGGAAATGCCAATGGCGCGGATTTTTCCCTCTGCATACAAATCCTCCAACGCATGGTAAGCTCCATAGTAATCCGACAGGCATTGATGGACCAAAACCAGATCAAGATAGTCCACCTGCAATTTCCGCATGGATTCCAGAACAGAGGCTTTTGCTTTTTCGTAGCTGAACTCCGTTACCCATACTTTTGTAGTCAGGAAAATTTCCTCACGAGGAACGGTGGTTTTCTGTAAAGCACGTCCCACAGCTTCCTCGTTATAATAAGCCTGAGCCGTATCAATCAGACGATACCCCGCATCCAGCGCATCCAGAACGCAGCGTTCACATTCATCGGCATCTTCAATCTGAAAAACGCCAAAACCTACCAGCGGCATTTTCACACCATTATTCAAAGTAACTGTTTCCATAGTTAAATTTCCTCCTGTTATTTATTTATGTGTTTTATGATATCGGCCGGATTTCCGCCGACAATGCAGTTGTCCGGCACATCCTTCGTGACAACTGCGCCTGCCGCGACAATAGCATTTTCCCCAATGGTAACTCCGGGAAGAATAATCGCCCCGGCTCCCAACCATGCGTTTCTCTTAATATGGATCGGCGCATTGTGCAGAATATGCCTCTCATTGGGAGCAAAATCATGGTTCTCCGTAATCAGCTTACATTGTGGAGCAATTCGCACATCGTCCTCAATAGTGATTCCACCTAAATCCATAAAGGTGCAATCAAAGTTGATAAATGTGTTTTTTCCTACACGGATATTTTTGCCGTAGTCACAGTAAAACGGCGGTAGCAAAGTAAATCCGGGTGGAATCTCTTTTCCGGTTAATTCAGAAAATAAAGTTTCAATTTCACCCGTTGACAGCTCCTCCGTGTTAAGCCGCAGACAAATTTTCTGTGCCTTATAAATCCCGGCACGAATCCCGTCAAATTCTCTGGACGCACTATCAACAGTAACCGCTTCTCTCATAGCACGCCCCCTTTACTTAAAACTGCAAGTTTGTTTGTAACCATATCGCCCTCCATTTTAATTTTCCGTCAGGGATTTTGATTTCCATTTTCCGCCTTTATATCTCCACAAAGCAAACAGTGCAATCGCCAGCCATGTAAAGCCGGTCGTGAACCAAATTCCCCATTTGCCAAAAACAGCCTCCTCCGTAAGCAGGAACACCAGCGTAATGCGAACAACAATTTCCACGATGCCATTTATCAGCGTAAACCCCGCATCGCCTGCACCGCTCAGCAAGAAGCGCAGAATCTGCACAGCTCTAATGCGATAAAGAAAGAAGATGTGATCCGTATGCCCGTTGCAGCAATGGAAATCATAGTATCGTTATTTACAAAAATACTCATGATAGGATGTCCGAAAGACCAGAATACCACAGCTACCGCAACAGACACGATTGTACTGACAACCAATGCTGCTTGCAGCCCTTCGCTAACTCGCTTTACTTTTCCGGCCCCTATATTTTGCCCTGTATAGGTCATCATCGCGGCACCGAGGGATGTGTAAACCTGTTCCACTAAAATCTCCATCTGCGTTGTGGCGGTGAACGCGCCAATTACATCCGAGCCAAATCCGTTCACAACGCGTTGAAGTACAATGCTTGACAAATATACAAGGGAATACTGAAATCCGGCTGGCAAACTGACTTTGACGGTTTTTACCATCAGACTTTTATTTGGTCTTGCATTTTTGACCGCTGCCCTCACTACTGGTACTTTTCGGAATGTATAAGTAATACAACAGGCTGCCGCAATAAGCTGTGCAAGAACCGTTGCAATCGCCGCTCCGTTCACTCCCATGCCAAGCGGAACCACAAAAATAATATCAAGGACAATATTTAAGGCGCTGCAAAAAATCAAAAAGATTAACGGCGTTTTGGAATCTCCAAGAGCCTGCAAAATGGAGAATGGAACATAATATGCCGTCACAGCAATTAACCCGCCCATATAAATCAGCATATAGGAAGCCGCATCTTCCATCAGAGAATCGGGCGTATTTAACAATCGGAGAATCGGTCTTGTAGTAAAAAGCGCGATCACGGTCATTACGGCGGTAACAGCCAGATTGATATATACACCGTTGGCAATCGCTGCCGCAGTATTTTTCTTGTCCCCGGCTCCGTGATATTGTGCCACTACAACGCCAGCTCCGTTAGAAGCACCCATACACATAGACATAAACATGGACGTAATCGCTGTTGTGGAGCCTACTGCCGAAAAAGCATCTGCCCCCACAAATTGTCCCACGATCACTCTATCTGCCAATGTGTAGACCTGTTGGAATAAATAACCGATCAGGATTGGAAGGGAGAACCGCAGAAGCAGCTTCCACGGTTTACCCTGTGTCATATCTATTGCTTTTTCCATGTCGTTTCTTTTGCCTTTTACTGCTCGGAGATTAGAAACCTAACCCCTCCACCCAAGCTCTCACATCATCCTCAGAAACACTTGAACGAAAACGCTGTCCTTCCTGCCAGTCTCCGGTTCCGGCCATTTCTTCCAATAGTTCACCACTTTCACCTAATTCGGAACTTGAAGAAGTGCAGAATGGAATCACGGTCTTACCAGTAAAATCATTGGTTTCAATAAATCCATTGACCGGCCAAGCCGCATTTCCCCACCAGATCGGATAGCCAATAAATACCACGTCGTAGTCAGTCCAATTATCAACGGTTGAGGCTACAAGCTCCACAACCTGCTCAGACTCATTTTCATGCTCTCTATTTACACGGCTATCATCGTTTGTCCAGTCCAGATCATCGCTGCTATACGGCTCCACGGGTTCCAGTTCAAATAAATCTGCTCCTGTTGCATCTGCAATGACCTTTGCAACAGTTTCCGTACTTCCCGTAGCAGAATAGTAGACAACCAGTGTTTTTCCACCGGTGCTTTCTGTTTCTGCATTAGATGGTTCGGTGGACGGTTCTTCCGAAGTTTCCGGCTCCGAGACGGCCTCGCTAATTGGTTCCGAGGCTTTTTCTACTTCTGTGTCAGACGGTGCGGTGGTTGGTTCTTCCGAAGTTGCGCTAACCGCCTCGGAAGCGGCAGGTTCCACATTCTGTTGCTGCTGACTATTTCCGCAGGCAACCAGAGACAGGATCATGGCACCTGTCAACAGCAGAGCGGCAAATCTATGTTTCATGTTGCTTTTCCTCCTGTTATGATGTGATTTTTACTTCTGCTTGTTCACTGAGGGAACCATTTCCGCCTTTCTTTTTTTGTTCGGCGGAAACAGTCAGACCGTAATATACGGTACTGTATCTCACACTTCCTTACTCAGCCTGGCTGCTTCGTTTCTGGTAGTTGCCATGCCGCCGTAGACCATGCCATACAAGGAGGCAAAGCGTTTCATCGTGTACTCGCCAGCTTCCAGCATCCACTTCTCCGGTGCGGCACCCTGGAACACAAAATACAGCCTGCGTCCGGTCAGTACACCTTCCTCCACCCGGCCATAGAAGCGGTCCAGCACATTGCGGACGCTGCCGCAGATGTTGTGCCAGTAGACAGGAGAACCGATGACGATGGTATCTGCCTGCTCCATCGCTCCGATAACTGCGTCCAGCCCGTCGCCGGGGAGCTGCTGGCCGTAGCTGCCGATGGTGTAGTCGGTCAGATTCATAGTTTCATAATTCTTGCCCTTCAACAGCTCCGCCGCCAGTGCAGCGGTATTGCCAGTTTTGTTGGGACTACCATTGATAAATAAAATGTTCATGTTAAACACACTCCTGAAAAATCTCGTAAATCTCGTCATGGGTCAGCTTTTTGCAGCAACCCGCAGTAATGTTGGTGGAATCCGCAACAGCCCGAAGGTCGGTATCGGTGGGGATGCCCAGTTCGGTGAGGCTGGTCGGCATCCCAATCTCCTTAATGAAATCCGCCAACGCTTCCACACCGGCCAAAGCAGTTTCCTTAGTCGTCGTTTTCGGTTCAATGCCCCACACGTTCCGGGCAAAGCGGGCAAACCGCTCCGCGCCTTCCTTGTATATGTGCCGGTACAGCGGCGGGTGGATCACCGCCAACCCTGCGCCGTGGTTGCAGTTGGTGTAGGCTCCAAGCTGGTGTTCCATCTGGTGGGCCTGAAAATTGGTAATCTTGCCAATCTTCAGTATACCGTTTTCTGCCATGGCAGATGCCCACGCCAATTCGCTTCTGGCATCATAATTCTCGTGGTCGCCCAGCAGCACCCGGATATTGCGAATAACGCTACGCATTACAGCCTCGCCCAAGTCGTCAGACAGATTGTTTTCTTCCGGTTTGCCAAAGTAAGTTTCCATAGCGTGGCTCAGGGTATCGAAAGCCCCAGAGATGACCTGCGGGAACGGGACGGACATGGAATACATGGGATCGAGGAAAGCAAAATCCGCCTGTGCGCCGAACAGTGCGCCCTTGATTTTCTTTTCCTCATGTGTAATGACGGCTCCGCTGTTCATCTCCGAGCCAGTGCCGAACACGGTAACAATGGTGCTAAGCGGGATAAACTCAGTCGGGAAGATGTGCTTGACCGTCTGCATCTCCCAGATGTCCTCGTCCAGCTTTGCCTGAGCCGACACGATCTTGCAGCAGTCGGATACCGATCCGCCGCCCACGGCGAGGATAAGGTCAACATGGTTCTCTCGTGCCAGCCTTGCCCCCTCTTGTACCTTAGCGTAAGTCGGATTGGACATGATGCCGGAAAATTCCACCACCGTTTTGCCCGCAGCGGTCAAGATGCTGTTCACCTCGTCATATACGCCGTTACGCTTGATAGATCCGCCACCATAAGCCAGCATGACCGTATCCCCATAATTCTTTAACAGGCAGCCCAGATACTCTCCGACGCAGCCTTTTCCAAAATACACCTTTGTTGTGTTTTCAAAGACAAAATTATTCATTTTCATCATTCCTCACTATTTTGATTTATTGCTTGTTCTAATACATCTCCATAATCATTCAAGAGAGAGATAAGCCGGCGGTATCTGGCGCTTCCCATTTTTTCTGCAATACTCCGGTCTAACAGGAGCAAGGGCGTTATGGTTTCCTGTGCGTATGCGGTTCCTGCCTCTGTAAAAACAATTCGTTTCCACCGCTTGTCTCGCTCGTCCGGGAGCAATTCAATATAGCCCCATCTTCTCAATGTCTGAATTGCATTATTTACTGTCTGGCGTGGAATTTTATAGTAGTCACTGATTTCGCTCTGCGACAGTTCCGGCTCCATATACAAGGCGTTTAGAGTCTGCACCAAATAGCTGTTTATCGTATGTTCCTGAAACCATTTTTGATATAACCCATTCGTCCTGCTGATCGCCTTATTCATAGCAACTATATTTTCATCGTTCATAGCCAGCCACCTTAAACTTTCTCAGGCCTTTGTCGGCTGCACCACAATCGTCCGAATCAGAACATTTTCCGGATCATTCATTGCAAAAACAATCGCATCCACCATCTCGTCCGAAGTCAGCATCTTTGTCTTATCACTAAAAAGCATCTTCGCTACTTCCCGCATTTCCGGATCGACTACTGTATTTACCAGTTCCGTTTCAATCGAACCGGGGCATACTTCCGTGACACGAATATGAGAACCTTTCATAGCTTCCTCTGCCCGCAATCCTTCCGAAATGTTTCTCACGGCATGCTTTGTCATGCTATACACGGTTGAATAAGGGTTAATAGCGTCATACGCAGCATTAGATGATATATTAACGATATGTCCCGTTTCTCTCTCCCGCATATGCGGAAGAACCGCGCCGATACAATAAAGAACGCCTTTAATATTTATATCAATCAAGCGATCCCATTCGTCCACAGCATTTTTCTCCAAAAAGGAAGTAGGCATGACGCCTGCATTGTTGACCAGCACATCTATCTTCCCGAATGTCTGTAATGCAAATTCCATCAGAGCCGAAACCTGCTCCTTCTTGCTCACGTCTGTCACCTGATAAACCGCTTCTCCGCCTGCCTCTCTGATTTCCTGCTGCAATTCAATCAGACGTTCTTCCCGTCTTGCAGCCAACACCAGTTTTGCTCCCATCTGAGCAAGTTTTCCAGCCAGAGATTTTCCGATTCCGCTGGATGCGCCAGTAAGTACCACAACTTTGTCCTGCATATTGTTATCCATTTTGAACCTCCTGCCTTCATCAATCCCCGCAGGGACTATTTTCACTTTAATTATACCTTGCATTTTATCAAAACAGAATTCTCAATTTGTTAGATCGGTTATAACCAAAAGTTTCTGCTCTCTTGACAAGTGCCCTCCAAACCATTATAATAGTAATAACCAAAAGTTTTTACTAAGGGAGAGGTACTATGTATAATTCTCAGTTAGACGCATTTATCGCTGCAGCCAACTGCGGCAGCTTTTCAAAAGCCGCCGATAAGCTATACATATCTGCTCCGGCAGTTATTAAGCAAATCAACGCTTTGGAGCAGCACTTAAATATAAAACTCTTTAATCGCAGTCCAAGAGGGATTACTCTAACGGATGCCGGTGAGTCGCTTTATAAAGACGCTATTAAAATTATCAAGCTGTCAAATACCGCCATAGAAAAGGCTCGAACTATTGTAAAAAATCAGCCTCATATTATCCGTGTCGGAAGTTCTATGATGAATCCCTGCAAGCCATTGGTAGATATGCGGAAAGAAATTTCAAGCAACTATACAAATCTGAAATTGCAGATTGTTCCCTATGATGATAGTGGAAACGCTGTACTGAATGTTTTAGATACATTAGGAAAGGATTTTGACGTTTTTATTTCCCCCTGCAATTCCCAAGAATGGTTAAAGCGTTGCAACTTCTATCAGCTTGGGACTTATAAAATCTGCTGTGCCGTTCCACAAGGTCATCGACTTTCCGGCAAGGAAGTCATAACCTTAAATGACCTTGCAGGAGAAACTTTGATGATGTGCCAACGAGGGGATTCTCAAATACTGGACGAAATTAGGGATTACCTAACTAAAGAATTCCCTGAAATTACACTTGAAGATGCTCCTATTTTTTATGATGCTTCTGTTCTAAATCGGTGTGATCAAGAGGGGAATGTTCTATTAACTTTAGAAGCATGGTCAGATGTCCACCCATTCCTTCAAACAATCGAAATTGAATGGGATTATGCCATGCCTTACGGGATTGTATATTCCAAAGAGCCGTCGCAAAATGTTTCATTATTTTTAGAAGCAATAAAAACATATAAAAAATAGGTTTTCTTGAAAATAGAGCTTGCTTTTACACCGGAAATGTGTAAGCTGTGTCACACAGAACCATCTTTCACTTACAGTTACCGGCAAGCAATGCAATCTTACGTAAGATTGCGTATGAGGCAGGAATCCGTTCCCGGATTTCCTGCCTCATGCTTGTTGGTGACATATCCCCAAACCCCTGAGATCATTGCCGTTGGCAATGGCCGCGCGTTCCGTCGGAACACTAAAATTCTTTTCTTAGATGTTAATTGAAAACAAAAAAATGCTATGCAATCGGCGGACCTTTTGCATAGCATTTTTTGTTTTCCGTTTACCTGGCAGAAGTCATAAAGTTTGCAATGTTTCCTTATGGGCTACTGCCATTAGCAGAGCCTTCTTGCTATGTAATTACTTGATAATAGTGAATTTTCCGATTAAAGGCAGTTCCTTCGCTTCGCCGTTTGCCGCGTTGATGATTCCCATTATCATAAACACGAGGAAAGCGAGACTTGCAAGTCCCATAATCATAGATATGATCCATCCGATAACCGGAATTACAGCCAAAATACCGGTTAAAATGCCCCAAACAGTGCTGGATATTGCGAGAATAAGTCCCTGGTTTGCGTGAAAACGTGCAAATCTCGACTGCGGCGCAGCTATAAGCGGAACGATAACGAGCCAGCTGAGATATGCGAGAATAGCCATTCCCTTATTATTATTGATGTCCTGCTGATCGAAAGATGCGGTAAGATCTGACGCTCCCGCAGAGGTTCCGCATGAAGGACATGTCTGAGAGCCGTCGGGGATCTGCGCCCCGCAGTTTTTGCAGAATGCCATAGTAAAATCCTCCTCATTTTTACGGCTGACGCCGTTTTAAATATTATATCACATTATTGCTGTTTTTGTCCACATATAAAATGAAAAAAACATGAATTGGTATAAATTTTTGTGCATTTTTGTTGTAAATTAAAAAAATATCTATAAAAATTCGTCACCCTGCAATATTTCTTGTGCATTTATCGCGGCTTGCGCCGACCCAGCCTTGACATATTGAATAAATTATGGCATAATATATTGTACAGCTTTTCACAAATAATGCTTTGCTGAATTTTTTTATGAAAGGACCCTTTTTACAAAATGGAAGACCACATAGCCACGATTATATTTATTATCATTCTCGTAGCTCTTTCCGCATTTTTTTCCGCAACAGAAACAAGCTTTACAAGCGCAAATAAAATTCGCCTTAAAAGCAAGGCGGACGGCGGCTCGAAATCGGCTGTCCGCGCGCTTAAAATAATTAACCGTTTTGACAAAACGCTCACCACAATACTTATAGGCAACAACATTGTAAACATACTCACCTCGTCGCTTGCGACCGTTATGTGTATCGACCTTTTTAAGGAGAACGGCTCGCTTATTTCGACTGTTGCGACGACGTTCATCGTACTTATTTTCGGCGAAATTCTCCCGAAAACTATTGCTAAGGCGCACGCAGAGAGCTTTGTTTGTGCGGTTAGTCTTCCCATAAGCATACTTATGACGGTTTTTACGCCCCTTTCGGCATTCTTCCTGCTGCTCCAGAAGGGCGCAACAAAGCTGTTCAGCGGTAAAAATAAGGAAGTAAGCATGACCGAGCAGGAGCTTATGCACATTATCGACGAGATCGAGGACGAGGGCGTTCTTGAAGAGCAGGAAAGCGACCTTGTGCGCAGCGCGCTTGTTTTCGACGAAACAATCGTTTCGGAGGTAATTACGCCGCGTGTGAACATCACCGCTGTTGAGATAAATTCGGGTACGGACAAGGTCAAGGAACTGTTTCTTTCAGAATCCTATTCACGTCTGCCCGTTTATGAAAAGACTATCGACCATATCATCGGGGTCATAACTCAGAAGGACTTTTTCGAGCGCATGGTGCGCGGCGGGACCTTCTATATCCGTGATATTCTGCAGGAAACCATGCATATACCGGATCTTATGAAGCTGTCTGAAGTTCTTCGTCAGATGCAGAAAAGGAAAATTCACCTCGCAGTTGTCGTTGACCAGTACGGCGGCACGGAGGGTATCGTTACGCTCGAAGATATTCTTGAAGAGCTTGTCGGAGAAATCTGGGACGAGGACGACGAGATAACCGCGCCCGTGAAATTCATCTCCGAAACCGTTTTTGAAACAACGGGCGAGGTATCGCAGAACGATTTCAACCGCTTTTTCGAGGCGCGCGGAATGGATTATAAGCTCGACACCGAGAGCAACACCGTCGGCGGCTGGATATTTGAGCTTTTCGGGCGTATACCCGAACCGGGCGACACTATCGAAACAGACAAGTTCCGTATAACGGTTGAAACGCTTGATAATTTCCGTATCGGCACGATACGCTTTCAGATGCTTGCGCCGCAGAAATCCGAATAATGATTTTTTACATTTGCGTTGCGGTAGTCGCGGTGTGCGGCTTTACTGCGGACATGATAATGCGTTACATGGAAAAGATCCGCTCGTTCGGAATGGAAGCCCGCCTGCACAATATCAAGGGCAAAACCATTCCGATCGAGGATTTTATCCCGTATAACATAACCCTGCTCACCGTTTTCTTCTCCGCGTTCGGAATTGTCGGAACGCTGCTGAAGCTGCTTGAACTGAACGGCTTTGTGGTGTTTCCCGCCGCCGTAATGAGCGGAATGTTTGCGAACTTTTTCGCCGTGCGGCTGGTGCGGAAAATGCGCGTTAAGCCTATCCCGAAAAACGAGGATTTAAGCGGATGCGAGGCGGTCTGTACGGAGGATATCCCCGCAGACGGCTACGGGGCGGTGCGCGTGACGTGGAACGGGAGAAAATACACTTTTCCCGCAGTTCCCGCGAACGAAAAGGAAATCAAGGCGGGCGAAAAGGTCGTTATCCTTTACCGCTCGGACGGGGTCTGCTTCGCCGAAACCCCCGAACGGCTCATTGACATACTTAACGAATAACCGCGCAGAAACTATTGCTTCTGCGCGGTTTAATTTTACCCAAAATACTTCGGATTCAGCTTATCTTTCTCAATATTGAACGACCCCCAGGGACGTGCCGATATAGTTTCATCAAAATATGAGTACTGAACTGTGAATTGATCTTCTGCGGCACTTTGGTATACTACTTCAAAACGCAGCTCATTGCGGTTTTCCTCGGGGACGTATTCCTGCCAGTTTTCGCAGAGAAGCGTTTCGGGCGGGATCACCTCTAAACTCTGCTTATTAATATAAACTGTTTTGTCCGGTGTAGCGTAATCAAGGGAAACGGTATAGTATGGGAAATCATCGCTGTAGAAAGACACGAAAAGCCGCCGCGGGTATTCTGCATTGGGTTCAAAGCCGTGATATTCCAGCATATATTTTATTGCTGTGCGCTGGATTTTAAGCATACGCTCATTTTCCGCGGCAATCTCTTCGTCGGTGTGAATGCGCGAGCCTGTATAGTATGTCAGGTAAAAGCCGTCCTCGACAAGAAAATCAGCGTCATATTCCGGCAGTTCACCGCTGTATACTGTGTCAACACTATCGTTTATGAGATCGGAAATGTCGCGGTATTCAAATACTGCGCACATTTTTTCAAGTTCGCCAGTACATTCCGCATAAATGACGGGGGATGAGTAAAAATAAGGATTTTTCGGCTCAAACCAGATACCGAACGTTAATTTATTATAGTATGACGCGGTGATTTTCGGCGAAGAACCGAGAAGCCCCGAAAAATCGACTTTCTGCTCGTCGTCGCATGAATCAAGGTAATAGTTCGTGATATTATCGCTGAGGGCGTTGTTGAGGAGCGGAACAAAGTCCGTTCCCTCATAGAAAAGGTCGGAAAACTGCGTTATTTCGCGGCGTTCGACAAGGTCGTAGACTAACGTTTCAAGATAGTCATACGATTTGTAGTCAAAAAGCATACTGTAGCAGTTTATATCATAGGCGGGATAACCGACGGTTACGAAAAGATAGCCGTTGCGTATTCTCGCCTCCATGACCATTCCGTCCGAACCGCGCCATTCGCGCTTGGAAGAATCGGCGCCGAACGGGTCGTTTTCATTTAATTTTGTGTATTTGTCACTTGCGTATGGGGCGAGTCGTTCGCAAATCTCTTTTAATTTTTGGTTCAGTTCGTTCTGAAGCTCCTCGTCGGTGAAGCAGGTGAATTTGAACTGCTTATCCGTAAGGTCGTATACGAAGCCGTTGTTTTTGTACAGGCTCACATACTGATATTTCAGCGGACGCTGAGGGTCGTCGTTCTTTCTGCCTGTTCCTACCGCTTCATAAGGCATGAGATTTTCGGGGAGAGCCATGCCGTTTACGGGGAGATAGCCGCTTTCGAGAACGGCGGTCTGCCCCTCGTCGGAAGCGACCCAGTCCATGAACGGCTTTGCTTTTTCGGTGGATCTGTCCGTGCATATCATATAGGTGCAGCTTGAAAGGGGATAGCTGCCGTCCGCCATAGTCGCCTTTGTCGGCTTAACGCCGTCCACGGAGATGAATTTGACTTTGTTCGCGTTTGCGTACATCTGCGTGGCGTAGGAATATACCGAATAGCCGATCGCATTTTCGGCGTTGTCGTAAACAGCGACAGCGTCCATTATCCCGCCCATTCCCATTTCAATATATTTCGATTCAGGCGCAATAAGCGGGGTCGCGCCCATAAATTCAGTCATGTAATTCTGGCTGCCCGAATCTTGGTTGCGCTGATAGGCGATAATAGGCTCGTCGTTTCCGCCGACCTCGCTCCAGTTCGTGATTTTTCCGCTGTAAATTCCTCGGAGCTGTTCGCTTGTGAGCGACTCGACGGGGTTGTTCACATTCACGACAAAGACGAAGCCCTCTTTTGCCGCGGGGACCTGAGTCAGCGTAAGCCCCTTAGCTTTTGCGCTTTCCTCCTGTTCCGCCGAAATCGGAACGCTGAATATCATATCGACCTCGCCGTTTATCAGCCGCTCGAATGATTTGTGCGTGGTCGTGTGCTCGACAAGCTCGCGCGCTTTGCTGTATGTAATACCGAGAATATGGGATTTAAGCCCCGCTTCGAGAGGCGCTGCCGAGGTCGAACCGTCCATTTCGGGCAAAGAAGCGGCAATATCGGGTTCGGGCTGCTCCGTAGGAGAAGTCAGCGCTTCGCTTTCGGTCGTTGTTTCGGGCGCGATAGATGTTTGTTCGGAGGTCTGCTGCGTTTGCGTCTGAGAAGCTTCAGACGCGGGAGAAGAGAGGGGGAAAGAAGTATCCTCTGCGGGGCTCTGCGCGCACGCCGCGAGGAGTGTTCCACATAAAATAAAAGCAAAAATTTTCCTTTTCATTAGCATTATCCTCTCAAATTTTTTATACTTTTATTTTAACAAATTACGCTGAAAATGTCAACCGAAAAACACGGCAGCGGCGGACATTTCTGCCCGCCGCCGTCGTGTAAAGTATATAGGGGGAATCTCGTAAGCTGAATTACTGTGAGCTTTCCGCAAGCTCTATCTCAACGTCAACGCTGTCAAGCGTTCCCGATTCGTTCGCTCTTGCGACGGTAGCCGTTATCTTGTCGCCTACATGAAGCTTGCCGATAATGGTTTGTACATCGGAAACCGTTTCAACATTCGTGCCGTTGATTTTTGTGATAACGTCCGATACGCGCAGTCCGCTCTTGCTTACAGGCGCGTCCTCGCGGATAGCCGAAACAAGCAGACCCTTGGTAAGCTTTACGCCGTAAAGCTGCGCGCGGTATTCGTTAAGCTCGATGGTCGTTATTCCGAGAACAGGTCTGCTCTTTACATAGCCGTAGCTGAGCAGATCCTCCATAACAGGCTTTGCTTCGTTAATGGTGAGCGCGAAGCCAATGCCCTCAAACGTGTCCGTAATAATCTTGGAATTTACAACGCCGACAACATTGCCGTACATATCAAAGAGTCCGCCGCCGGAGTTGCCGCTGTTGATTGCGGTATCGGTCTGTATAAGGCTTAAATTATAGCCCTCGGAGAGGCATACGCGGTTAAGCCCCGAAACGATACCCTTTGTCATTGTATGCGCGAACATGATGTCGCCAGTTACGCCGGGGTTGCCAATTGCGCATACCTCCTGACCTACTTTCAGGCTGTCGCTGTCGCCGATCTTCGCAGCAAGGAACTTTTCGCTTCGGTCAATCTTGATTACGGCAATATCGGTCGAGGTATCCGAGCCTATAACGGTAGCTTCGTATTCGTAGGTCTTAGAGTCGTCCTCGTAGTCGTTTACTTCAACTACCAGCTTTGCCGCGTCATCAACAACATGTGCGTTTGTGAGGATATAGCCATCCTCTGTGAACACGATTCCGCTGCCGTAGCCCGCATAGATCGGTTCATCGTCCTTTCTGCTGCTGTTCGGTTCATCACCGTAGCCGAAGAAGTAATCATAGTAGCTGCCGTATTCGGACGAGCTCTGATTCATGTATACTTTTATAAGCACTATCGTATCGTTCACCGCTTCGTAGAGTTCACTTGCGGTATATGCTCCGTTAGCTCCTGTGGGAACAACGCTTGAAGCGCTGACCTTCTGGCTTACTCCCGATGAGGTCGAAGCGTTTATTGCGTCTATAGCCGAGGAAACGTCTCCGGGAAGATTAGTTTTATCAGAGCTGCCGTCTGAATACTCCGAGCCCGATGAGTCTGTTCCGTTATCTGCGGCAGAGGTTTTCAGTGATGAAGCTAGGTAAGCCCCGCCGAAGCCCGAACCTCCTCCGACTATCGCAACTGCCGCAACCAATGCGATTACGGTTTTCATCTTTCCTTTTTTCTTTTTCGGGGGTTCTTCTGTATGCTGAATTGTGTAATAGTTTTCGCTCATTTCCTTGTACCGTCCTTTCGTTCTTGATCGTGATTTCATTGTAACGCAGGATTGTGAAAAAAAAGTGACTGTTTTCTTAACATTAAATAATTTCAGCGTAAATAATCGGTGATTTTCGGGAAATTGTTCGGATAAAGCATTGAAAATCGGCTCAATAGTGCTTCACGCACACCGCGCCTTTCTCTTTCCCCGCATTATACCGCCGTTTGCAAAACGGCGCGAACGCGGGGGATAGTGCGCGCGGGCGCTGCCCGCGCTTTCGGCAAAGCCGAAAGCGCGTCTGCGGCGGCAAAGCCGCCGCAGTGCCGCGAAGCGCAGCTTCGCGGCGGCAGCGCCCGCCTTCGCGGAGCCTTCGCCGAAGGCGAAGGCTCCGCGCCCCGCAAAAGCGAAGTATGTCAGCGATTTTCGGCGGATGCTTGTTCGAGCTTTACGCCAAGTGCGATGCCGCATTCGATGCGTTTGCGCATAAGCTCGCACTGGAGCGGCATAGGTTTGCGGACGTCGCCTTCGTAGATGAACGAACCGGCGTTGCAGCCGCCGGAGCAGTAGAATTTCGCCCAGCAGTCCGCGCAGCCCTCTTTGCTGTAAATGTGCGTTTTTGCGAAATAGTCCGCAATGCCGCCGTTTACCTTTCCGTCATATATGTTGCCCATTTTCCATTCTTCGATACCGACAAACTGGTGACATGGATAAATATCTCCGTCGGGAGTTACCGCGACATATTCATTGCCGCAGCCGCAGCCGCGCAGACGCTTTATAGCGCACGGACCCTGCTGGAGGTCGATCATGAAGTGGAAGAAATTGAACGGCTTTCTGCCCGTTTTTTCGACCTCGGAAGCCATGATGTCATAAAGACGGTCGTAGCCCTTGAAAATTACCGGGAGGTCTTTTTCGGTTATAGCGTAGTCCATATCTTCGGGCGCGGTAACCGGCTCTACGGAAAGCTGCGGGAAGCCCAGCGACGCGATATGTAAAACGTCCTCAACGAAATCGAGGTTGAACTTTGTAAACGTCCCGCGGACGTAATAGTCGGTTCTGCCTGGGTTTGTTCTGCCCTCGACGAGCTTCTTGAACTTCGGCACGATTATGTCATAACTGCCCTTGTTGTTGGGTGTAATTCGGATATTGTCGTTGACTTCTTTGCGGCCGTCGAGCGAAAGGACGCAGTTGGACATCTCGCGGTTTATATATTCGATTTTCTCGTCGTCGAGCAGCATGCCGTTTGTGGTGATAGTGAAGCGGAAATTCTTTCCGTGTTCCTTTTCAATGCTGCGCGCATAGTCGACCGTCGAGGTCACGGTGTCCCACGCCATGAGCGGCTCGCCGCCGAAGAAATCCAGCTCAAGATTCTGCCGCCCCGCGGAGTGTTCAATAAGAAAGTCGATAGCTTTTCTGCCCGTTTCGGGTGTCATCAGCTTTCTGCCCGTCCCGAAGTCGCCCGTTTCCGCGAAACAGTACTTGCAGCGCAGGTTGCAGTCGTGCGAAACGTGCAGGCACATCGCCTTTATCGGCGCTTTTACGGACATTTCGGCATATTTGCGGTATTCGTCGGTGCTGAAAAGTATCCCGTCCTGATAAAGCTCGTAAATTTCGTCATAGCATTCCTCAAGCTCTTCGCGCGGATATTCGGGAAGCGCTTTTGCAACAGCTTCGGGGAGCTTATTTTCGAGGGGCGGGGTAAGAAAACCGAGCAGGTCGTATACTATTTTATCCACAACATGAACGCCGCCGCTGTTTACATCGAGAACGATATAGTTGTCGCCCTGATGAAAACGATGGATTGAATTGTTCATAGCTTATCCTCCTGATAACAAAATTCAAGGGCGGCAAGGTTTTATGCCGCCCTCTGAAATTCTCTTTTGAACAGCTTACTTAGCTGCTTCGCACTGCTGGTTAGCGATCGTGCAGGAAGTCTTGCAGGCTGACTGGCAGGATGTCTGGCACTTGCCGCAGCCGCCCTTTGCAGCGGTTTCCTTTAAGTTAGCCTTATTGATAGTCTGAATGTGCTTCATAATAAAAACCTCCGGGAGATATAATTTTCTTCATTATAACATGTTTTTCCTTAAAATGCAATACCCAAAGCGATATTTTTTCAGACCGCCTCCGAAAGCTCCTTTTCAATATAAAAAAGCACCTGATCGGGAGCAATTCCGAGCGCATATGCAAATTCGCCGCAGACTGATCCTTCCGTTTCACGGATTATGCGCTCGTCAGTCACTTTCGGTTTCTTTCCGCTTTGTCTTATCTGCTTTTTCATGCCGTGTATCGTGCCTATAAGCTGTGCGATTTCCGCGCAGCTCCCGCCTGAAAGAATCTCTCTGAAGCGCTTGCGGCGCGCATTGTCGTTTTCGCATTTTATCGGCTCCTGTTCGGGGATAAGCGCAATTATTTCGCGTATCTGCTCCTTTGTAAGAACAAGGCGGATCTTCGGATTGAGCCGAACCGTTTCGACGGGGATATACACCGTCGAACGCTCGTCGCCAACCGCTTTCAAAACGTAATATTCGTCAGTTTTTCCGTCAAAGGTTTTTTTCGCAACTCCCTCTATGCGGCATATTCCCTCCGCCGCATGAACGACCGTGTCGCCTGTTTTAAACATACCATCCGCTCCTTTCCTAAACCATACCTTAATTATATCATTTTTATTGAAAAAATGTCATGGTTAGTTTTCACGAAAAGGATGGTACTGCTTTTTGTGCAGTCTTTACAATGAGCTTATCCCATTGCCGCCGCATAGGCGGTAGAGAACGCGATCTGGAGATTGAAGCCGCCTGTAAATCCCGTAACGTCGATTATTTCTCCCGCAAAATAAAGTCCCGGAACTATTTTTGACTCCATCGTTTTCGGGTTTATTTCCTTTACGGAAATCCCGCCGTCGGTTATTATCGCTTCGGCTATCGGGCGGTAGGCTGTCACGGAAAGAGTGAAATTCTTTATATTTTCGAGAAGTCTGCGGCGCTCTCCGCGCGTTACGGCGTTGCACTGCTTTTCGGGGTCAATTCCGCACTTTTCAAGCAGCGGGAGAATGATTTTTTCGGGAAGCAGCTTGCGCAGCGAGTTATCAAGCTGCATATTCTTGTGCTCGGAGAAGTCGCGGAGAATACGGCTGTCAAGCTGTTCTTCCGAAAGCGCGGGTTTTAGATCGATATGCGCAGTGTAGCGCCTCTCGCGTATCTCGTCCATGCGCGAACTTGCGCTGAGAACGAGCGGACCCGATAAGCCGAAGTGAGTGAAAAGCATTTCGCCCTGTTCTCGGAAAATTTCCTTGTTTTTTTCATTGTCGCGGACGGACAGAACGACATTTTTCAGACTCAGTCCCATCATGCGCGAGCAATCCTCGGCGGTTTCGAGCGGAACAAGCGAAGGCTTAAGCGGCGTTACGGTATGTCCGAGCCGCTCCGCCATGCGGTAACCGTCGCCCGTTGAACCCGTAACGGGGTATGAAAGTCCGCCCGTTGCGAGAATTATTTTTTCTGCGCGGTGAGCGCCGCGGTTTGTCCTTACTCCGACCGCACGCTCATCGTCGGTCAGTATTTCCTCAGCGCGCTCGCGGAGCAAAGTGACCCCAAGCCGCTTCATTTTGAAAAAAAGCGCGTCCACAATGTCGTAAGCCTTGTCTGAAACGGGAAAAACGCGGTTTCCACGCTCGGTTTTAAGCGGCACTCCTTCGCTCTCGAAAAAATTCATCACGTCTGACGGCGAACACATCGAAAGCGCGCTGTAAAGGAATCGTGGGTTGCGCGGGATATTTTTCATGACAGTATCGCAGTCGCAGTTGTTGGTGAGATTGCAGCGGCCCTTTCCCGTAATTGCAAGCTTTCTTCCGACCTTTTCGTTCGGCTCAATAACTGCGGTTTTCATGCCGAGCTGCGCGGAGTTTACCGCAGAGAACATTCCTGCCGCGCCGGCACCTATAACAATAACGTCAAAATTCATATTTTTCCCTCTGATATTTTTGTTGTCCTACAATTTTACCACAAAAGGCGGGGTTTGGCAAGTGTTTTTTGTTACATTTATTTTTGCAGGAAATGTGAAAAACTCTTGCATTTTTCTGATGGATATAGTATACTGTAAGTTGTGTGTTAGCGAGGATTTCGGAGGAGGCAGGTAATTCATGCAGAACAGTCTTATTGCGGACATTGAAAGCAAGATGCCCGAATTTTCCAAGAGCCAGAAATATCTGGCGGGATTTATAATTGAACATTATGAAAAGGCGGCGTTTATGACTGCGGCAAAGCTCGGCGCAGCAGTAAATGTGAGCGAAAGCACGGTCGTGCGTTTTGCCATAGAAATGGGCTTCGAGGGCTATCCGGAGATGCAGAAGGCGCTTCAGAATTACAGCAAGAATCGTCTTACATCTGTCCAGCGCCTTGATATAGCAAGCGACAGGCTGGGCGGCGGCAATCTCATAAAAAATGTGTTTACTCAGGATATGGAGCGGCTTCGCGTTACTCTCGAAAACCTTTCGGAGGAGAACTTCAACGCGGCTGTCGACCGTATTTTCGAGGCGGAAAAGATATATATTTTCGGCGCGATGAGCAGCAGCGTTCTTTCACGGTTCCTGTACAATTATTTCAGCCTTGCGTTCGACAATGTGATATATGTTGAGCCTATCAATACCAGCGGGATCCTTCAGCAGCTTATACGCGTTGGAAACCGTGATGTGATGATTTCGCTGTCTTTTCCGCGTTATTCAAAAAATACCATTAATGCTACCGCTTATGCGAAAAAATGCGGTGCGAACATTATTGCAATAACCGACAGTCAGACCTCGCCGCTTGCGGAATATGCCGACGAGCTGCTTCTCGCAAAAAGCGATATGGTCAGCTTTGCGGACAGTCTGGTCGCGCCTTTAAGCCTGATAAACGCGCTGCTTGTGGCGGTCGGAATGCGCTGCCGTCCGAAGCTTGAAAAGACGCTCGAAAAGCTCGAAGAAATGCTCGACGAGAATGAAGCGTATAAAAAGGACGATAACTGAAAAATATTTGTTTTAAAATCCGAGGAAATTCCTCGGATTTTTTGCTATTATTAGAGGCAGAAACACTGTTTTTTAGAAAGGGCTATATATTCGGGTACTGCTGCACATGAAATTTCGCTCAAAAACTAGTAATCCGAAAATGCTGACAGCGTGAATCGATTAAGCTGTTCCCAACGCACATCGGGAGCGGCTTTCAATTCCTTAGCTTTTTCCCGCATTTTTCGAAACGCCGCAGTTCGGGGGATAGTGCGGCGGCGCGCGGCGCGCGGTTCTGCCTGCGGCAGAACCGCGTTCGGGCGGCGAAGCCGCCCGAGACCGTCTTTTGCCTGCGGCAAAAGACGGCGCGCCGCGCGCCGCTCCCGCCGATTAGCCGTTCATGTGCCGGTACAGCGGAAATTGTGTATCGCTTTCTCACGAAAGCGGAAGCGGGTGGGAGGTCAAGCGGCGCAACTGTCCGTTTGCGGCGTACTTCAGCAAAAGCGGATATGTTCGCCCGCTGCTTCCCGGCGCACTTTCTGCTTTCTAGGGGGGCGGGGCGCACGCCGCGCGTTTGACGCAGTCAAACGCGCACAGCAGCGGCGAAGCCGCCGCTGCCGCCGCATTTCAGCGAAGCTGAAATGCGGCGCGTGCGCCCCGCCCGTTCGCTTTTGCTTTTTTTACGGCAGTATAACCGGCTTCGCAGTATAATCCGCTCCGCATATACGCTTTTTTTCAAAAGCGAGCGCGTACAGGTCGCCGCACTGTGCTTCAAGGTGTGCCTGACGGCGTTCGCGGTCGCCTTTTGCGGCGAGGGCTTTGAGCGAGGTGTCTGCGGGCAGCGTAAGGTTCGCCGCAGAGAGAATTTCACGTCCCCTTGCATTCATGCCGAGAATGTGAATGTAGGCGGGTTCGCCTTTAAGGTCGGTCTTGCGTATGCCGAGGAAGCATGAAAGGATAATGCGGCGTATACGCGCCATGGTGTATCGTTTTGTTTTGGTGAGCAGGAACAGTTCCGCAAGGCTGCGGGAAACACGCGCCGCCTTGTAAATTCGGTTCTCAAGCCCGATAAGAACGTTCGGCGCTTTTTCTATTTCCGCTTTGGACATTGTGCGCAGCTTTGCTAGAATTGCGGTTTCAAGCCGTCTGATGTCCGCTGTTTCAGCGTAAAACGGTTCGGGAAGAAACTTGTCGGCGGTTTTTCCGTTCAGGATAAGATGACGGATTTTTGAAGCGCTTGCGATATTTCCGCAGGTTTCGTCGCTGTCGTGTTCAGCACCGCAGCGCGCAATCGTAACGGGAGAAATACTGCTTCCAAGTTCTCCGAGAGCTTTGAGATATTCGACAGCGAGGGTGTTGTTCGGAGTGGTGAGCGTGTCGATGATCTCCTTTTCGTAATACTTTTCGATAGTTTTCTGAAGGGCTGCGGGGAAGCTGTCGCCGCGCCGCATAAGCGCGTAGAAATCATCCGTTTGCTGCGCGTAAAGAACAGCTCCGGAGGTTTCCCGCAGCAGATCAATATCGCCGCATTCGCTCCCAAAGCTGAGCATATCGACGCAGCCCAAAGCTTCAAGCAGAGAAACAGCCCCGCGCGCAAACTGCTCCGCACTTGCCAGAGCGTATGCGGCGGGCAGCTCTATAACGAGGTCTGCGCCGTTTCTGAGAGCGGTTTCGGCGCGCTTGTATTTATCGGTTATCGCGGCGTCGCCGCGCTGCGTGAAATTTCCGCTCATTACGGCGACGATATGCGTTGCGCCGAACTTTTCTTTTGTTTGTTCAATGTGCAGCTTGTGACCGTTATGAAACGGATTGTATTCGGCTATAATTCCGCAGATTTTCATACGAACCTCCATGTTTTTTACAAAACGGCGTTTGCAGTAAAAATATTTTATTCTGAAATATATCGTGCGAGTTCAAGCGCAATATCGAAATGTCCCGGATCGTGCTGTGTATTCCTTATCTGATTTTTCTTGATCCTTGCGTTCCATTTTGGTGCGTCCAGCAAATCCCCGCAGGTAAAGAAAAAGTAGACGTTCAGATTGCGGAAATCGCACATAACCTGAACTGCCGCACATTCCATTTCAACCGAAATGTAGCCCTTGTTTTTGCGCTTTTCAAAATTACCTCGTGTTTCTCTTTGAACCGCGTCTGTTGTCCATGTTTTTCCTTTAATAAAGGGTAAGCCAGATTTTTCCATAAATTCCGCAACTGTATCTGCATTTTTAATCGCTATATAATCGGAAGCGGGAGCGTAGTGGTATGAAGTTCCCTCGTCGCGGTAGGCGGATGTCGGAATCATAACCTTACCTCTGGCTATATCTTTGTTTAAACATCCGGCTCCGCCGAATACAATATATTTATCTGTGTTTATCAAGGACAATGTATCCTCAATATCGGCAACACAGGCGGGCGCTCCTACATAAGACATATAGACCGCAAAGCGCCTGCCGTCATATTCAAATCCATAAATGGGTTTGGCGCCGTTGGACGACCATAAATTTCCTATGACTCGGCAGTCAAAATTGTTCAGTACATATTTCAGAATTTCACATGAAAAGGTCAGAATGCATACGTCTGCCTTTTCTGCGTTTTCATTGCTTGCAACTTTTATTATTTCCTCTGCTGCGTTGTCAAATGTATCGGTTATCATGCTGATCTCCTCCATCTGTTTCATTTGAATTATAGCATGAACGTTGTTCTTTTTTCAAGCGTTTTACAAATATTTTATCCGAGAAGGCAGGCGCTGAGGAGAAAAAATGCGGAAAATATATGCATTTTTAAATTTATCGGCAATTTTTCGCCAAAAGACTTGATTTTTTTCGGAATATGGTATAAAATTATTAGGTTAGAACTTATTATTACGAAAGGGTAATTGCTATGAACATTTTAGTTATCAATGCCGGCAGCTCGTCGCTGAAATATCAGCTTATCGAAATGACCGACGAAAAAGTAATCGCAAAGGGCAACTGCGAAAGAATAGGTATCGGCGGACATATCAGCCACAAGACCTTTGACGGCAGGACTGTTTCCGAGGACTGCGAATTTCCGACGCATACAGAGGCTTTTGAAAAGGTTGTTGAGGTTCTCACAAAGGGCGACGCTTCCGTTATCAAGAGCATGGACGAAATCTCCGCGGTAGGACACAGAATTGTCCAGGGCGCAGAAGTTTTCGATAAGACCACTCTCGTTACCGACGAGGTTATTCAGAAAATCGACGACCTCGCAGAGCTTGCTCCCGTACATAATCATCCTCACGCTCTTGCTTTATGGGCATGTAAGAAGGTAGTACCCGCAAGCGTTCCGCAGTGCGTTGTATTCGATACCGCATTCCACCAGACAATGCCCGCAAAGGCGTTCATGTTCGGTATGCCTTATGACTGCTACGAAAAATATCACGTAAGAAAGTACGGCTTCCACGGCACATCTCACCGTTTCGTCACCGCTGCCCTCGCAGAAAAGCTCGGCAAGGACATCAAGGATCTCAAGATCGTGTCCTGCCACTTAGGAAACGGCTCGTCCATTACAGCTGTTGACGGCGGAAAGTCTGTTGATACCTCGATGGGCTTTACTCCTCTCGATGGCGTTATTATGGGAACACGTTCGGGCTGCGTTGACCCCTCCGCTGTAACATTTATCGCAAAGAAACTCGGTTTATCTCCCGATGAAATGAGCAATTACCTCAATAAGCAGTCCGGCTTCCTCGGTCTTACGGGAATTTCCAGCGACAACCGCGATGTTGAAGCTGCCGCAGACAAGGGCGAAGCTCACGCAAAGCTCGTCGGCGATATGCTTACATACGAAATCAAGAAGTATATCGGTTCGTACACAGCCGCTATGGGCGGACTTGACGCGGTTATCTTTACCGGCGGCATCGGCGAGAATGCCGACAAGGTTCGTTCGGGCGCTTGCGAGAACATGGAGTACTTCGGAATCAAGCTCGACGAGGAGCTTAACGCAAAGGTCCACGGCGATTTTGTAAAGATCTCCACGGAAGATTCCAAGACTCAGGTATGGGTTGTTCCTACTAACGAGGAGCTTCTCATTGCGAGAGATACAAAGGAACTCTGCGGACTTTAATCCGTAACAATGCAATTAAACGGTCACAAGACTAGGGTTTTGTGACCGTTTTTCTTTTTGAAAGGCAAGCTTCGTTTGCTTCGCGGCTTTCTTATTACAGGCAATATCCCGCGCCTTGCAGAACGCCGCAGTTCGGCAAAGCGCGCCGCTTTGCTTTTACGAAGAAGGAGGAGGCGAACTTTTTTTAACAGCCTCCTGCAGCTTAAGCGCCGAAAAGCTGTCCCTGCTCGCCTCGTTCTGCTCGGATTCAATATCGCTGCGCGCTTCAGAAATCATGCTGCTGCGCGTTTTAGGGAGATCGGCAGGTTCATGCTGAGTCTCTTCATCTTCCGTAAGAAGCGAGTTTATGCTTTGTTCCATGTTGTCGTCAAAATGCTCAAGATAGCGCTTGGCAATGTCATGAATAGGCTTATATACGGGTTCGTCCGATGCAAGAACGTTTTTGAAGGCGTCCTTTATCCGCGCGTCGGTCACATACTGCATACGTTCGGCAATGTAGCGGTAGGTAGGCGCAAGCGTCGGAGTGTTTAGCAGAGAAATTGCAAAGGTTATGAAGCGCTGCTTGTCCTTGTACTGAAGATAGTTGCACGCATAAACTATGCTTTCGTAATAATTCGACGAAATTATGTATTTTCCTTCAAACATGGTTTCGCCGCTTATAAGCAGGTCGAGCTGCTCGTCGGTAAGCTCGTTTATCGCAAATGCCGAAGCCAGCATTTCCGCGTCGGGGTACTGCTCCGCATTGCGCACGATAGATTCAGGAAGGCTTTTTACAGCGTGCTTTGCGGTTATTGTTTTATCCGCTTTGCGGCAGAGCTCCTCGCGGAAAGCCGGCATTGAAAAGCGGCGGTTGAGCAGAAAACTCTCTATCATGCCGCGTGAAAGCTGGCTGATAGGAAGCTTTGCATACGGGCAGGTAAGTATTGATATACGTTCGTTTCCGTTTTCGTCGGTCGCATATGCCGCGTCGCGCAGTTGTTCTATTATAATGCATGGAAACTTTCTTTTATATGTGGCGGCAGCGGCGGCGTCGGTATGTCCGCAGAGCAGAGCAGAGAACATTCCGGTAAGGTGATATGCTATCCCGCCGATATTTTTGCCGCGTTTTATCCTTTTTATTGAAGCGGAGATAGCCTTTTCGCTGTATGCGGCAAAGCTCTGGGTAGGAACGATAAACGGCGGCGAAAAGTCCCTTTCACGCCCGATGACATGGTTGAATGGCGCTGAACCGTTAAACTCATGCTTTACCTGATAAGCGTTCCAGAAAAAGTTGCCCGCGCCGTCTGTAGGAACCGTTTTGTCCGCATGTACTATATAAAGCCCGTCTGTAAGCAGCTCCATAACCGGCTGTATCGCCGTGCCGAGCGGAGCAGACCTTTCAAAAAAGCTCTCGCACGCCTCGGTGAGCTTCATGTCAAGAGATTTTGTACATTTATCGATAGAGCTGTTTTGCCAGATCTGACGATTGGAGGTTTCTTCTCCCGTTGACGAAAAAACGCTTACAAGGCTGTGCGTTTCGGCATAGAGCGTGCGGCGTACCGTGTGCGGCGCATGGGTCGTATCGCAAATTCCGATAACTCCCGCTCCGTTTACGACGTTCACGAGTATATATTCTCCGAGAGAATTACGGAGAGATTCCATAATAACAGTTGGCTTCATGCTTTTTCTCCCTTAACCTTTATTTTGCATCGACTCTTTGCGCAACAAATGCCGAAAGAGCATTCTGCTGATTTTTTGGGAAGATCTGCTTGGGTACCCAGCAGACAGAGCCGTCCTTGCAGGCGATAACGATAGTTTCCTTTGTTTCAATGCTGTAGGCGGCTTTTGTCCATGGAATAAGATCGGTCCCCGAAAAAATGCAGCGTTCGGTAAGTCCGAAGCCCTCTTTTGCGATGACGATAACGATTTCCTCCGTGGTTGAAATATCATATTTCAGAAACTCGGAATAACGCATTTTTGCAATTATTCCGCTTATAACATAGATTACCGCGCCTGTTCCTATTCCCGCAAAAACCGATATCGGCGCATAATAGTACCACCGTTCGGGAAGATTTCCCAAAGTAATATTAAGGATAATGAACACAGCGATGCATACGATCACGCCCGCGGTTATGAGATGCCGCCACGCTTTTACATGAACGCGTGCGACATTCCCCGGATTTATGTCGCGCTCGCCGTATACGCAGCTTGCGGAGAATGATTCCTCAGGAACTTCCATGCAGACATAGTTATATTTGGGCGGAACTATTCTGCGTTGGATACGGCATACATCCTGTGAGAGCTGACCCTCGGCGATACTGCGGCAGCGTATGAGCTGTTCGCGGTCGGCGAATGAGTTCATCGGAATAAAATACGTCTGTGAATCATCGGTAATAAACTGATAGCCCGCTGTTGTCTCCGTATATGACTTTATTTTGTTCCATTCATATATAATCGGAACCTCATCGTTCTGTTCAAAAACCGAGAAATAATCCCCGAAAATAAAAGTTCTTGCCGTCTGGCTGACATAGATTTTTTCACCGCGGAGTGAATCAAAAGCCATTTGTCCGACCATTCCTTTCAATATAACAGATATGCGGCTGCGCCGCCATAAATATAATATCGGCAGAAATTCCCAAAACTGAACAGGGCGCCGGAAATTTATTCCGACGCCCTCGTACTGCCGAGAAGTCCTTATCTTCGTCGTCAGCGGCATATTCGGCAGTCACAAAGCCCAAGGGCTGAGTTACGTTGTTGAAAAATAATCATATTTGCGCTCCGATATTAAGACAGAACAAGGAACAGGAAAACTGTTGTTTTATTATAAGAATTTGAATTGCCGTTTCCGCGAAGTAAACTATAAGTTGATTTTTCCATATTTATCTCCGCAAAGTAGAACTTACGTTGAAATTAAGCATTTACAACAACCGATGCTTGTGATATACTGTAATCAAATCAAGTACAAGGAGAATAAAGAATATGGATACAGTATTTTCATCACAGCTGCAAAAACTGCGCAAGGAGCAGGGCGTTACGCAGGAGTCTCTTGCAGTCCATCTCGGTGTAAGTCCGCAAGCGGTAAGCAAGTGGGAGAACGGCAGCTATCCGGACGGCGACCTGCTGCCTAAAATCGCAGACTTTTTCGGAGTTTCAATAGATTATCTTTACGGCAGGGCAAAGGAGGATTCTGCTGTTGTTCAGCAGGTCATAGATGAGCTGCAAAATTTAGTGACAGACTCCGACAGCAGCAAAGTAGTTTTCTTTGAGCAGGCATTTAAATATGCATGGGCAATACAGACTGCATCGTGGGCAAATAATAAGTTTTATTACGATCGCCCCGAGCTTAAAGGAACGGACAGCATTACCGTTTCGGAAATAAGCAGCAAGGCAGGCTTTGCATATATGCGGCTCAACAAGGATCTGGAATATTATTTTCTTGTAAAGCAGCCGGAGGAGGGCTTTGCAAAACGGCTCAATATCACAGATGAAATGGCAGAGCTTTTCGCATTTCTCGGAGATAAAACAAATCTGAAAATACTGCAGTATATGCTCTCCTTTAAGTGGCAGGAGGCTGTTCGTGCAAAGACTATTGCAAAGCTTTTGGATATACCTGTGGAAAAAGCGGAAAAGGCGCTTGATTTCCTCTGCAAATTCAGCGGAATGTTTTCAAAAGGCAGCATTATAAACGAGGAAAATAAGAGTGAAAGTATGTATCAGACATCTTCTATAAAAGCGATAGCGCCGATAATGCTTATGATTTGTGCGGATATGATGATAACTTCTCCAAGTTCATATCAGAATCAGGTAGGCTGGGACGATGAAGCGTGGTTCAGGCGTGAGGACTTGTCATTCATCAAGAAAAGCGAGGGGTAAAATTATGAAAAAGACCAAAGGGCAGAATGATCCTCTGCATAAGGATTTCGGCGTTTTCAGCAATATAAAATACATACTGAAAGCTATGGTGCGGTATAACAAAGGCTTTCTTGTGCTTATCCCAATAGGAATGGTCTGTGCGCCTGTTATGCAGTATTTATGGACTTTTATTTCGAAATTCGTTATTGATATGATAACAGGCGAAGCAGGCACTGAGAAGCTTTTGCTGCTGATGATAATGTTTACTGTTATACAAGCGGCAGCAACCATGCTCAACGCCTATTATAGCAGTGAAATATGGTGGAGGTTTATATCTGTCCGCGTGAAGCTTATGTCGGAGAAAAACGCAAAGGTCATGGGGCTTGATTATGAACATCTGGAAAATCCCGATGTGCTTGACTGCTATCAGAAAGCGGGTAATGCCTGCGGAGGAAACAACAACGGCGTTGAGGGCATGATGCGAAATATTGTAAGTTTCCTGTTGTCGGCGGCGGTCGTTGCGGCGGGGATCGCAATCCTTGGTACAATGAATATTTTTGTTGTGCTGCTTATGCTTGTTATCTGTATCATAAATTTCCTGCTTAATAACCGTACGAATAAAATCGTCAAAAAGCGTGTGTGGGATCCCCTTGCACCGTGGTGGCGCAAGGACAACTATCTGCGCAATGTGACCACAAGCTTTGATACCGCAAAGGATATTCGTATGTTCGGTTTGCAGGATTGGCTGACGGATAAGATGACCGAACTTAAAAAGGAGCGCATTGAAGCGCAGAAAAGCAATGCGAAAGCGTGGCTGATAGCCTCTTGGATAAGCAATATACTGTTTGCTTTATCGCAGGCGGCTGTATATGCATGGCTCATATATCAGGTGGTCTGCGGAGATATTACCATAGGCAATTTCAGCCTTTATCTCGGCTCGTCAACGGCATTTTACAGCTATATCACGAATCTTCTTCAAGGAGTTACAAGCCTGCTTGAATGCAGCCGTCAGGTGGACGATTTCCGAAGCTTTATGAAATTTGACATTGATAATGCAGATGCAGGTGATGAAGTGCCTCATTTTGACTGCTATGAATTTGAGTTCCGCAACGTATCTTTTAAATATCCTAAAGCAGAGAAATATGCGCTGAAAAATCTGTCATTGACTCTGAAAGCAGGGGAACGTCTTGCAGTTGTGGGACTTAACGGTGCGGGAAAGTCTACGTTTATAAAGCTGCTGCTTCGTCTTTATGAGCCTACCGAGGGAGAAATCCTGCTCAACGGCGTAAACATAAAAAATTACAGCAGGCACAGCTATTACAGAGTATTTGCGCCCGTTTTTCAGGACGTTGAGCTGTTTGCCTTTCCTCTTGCGGAGAATGTTTCAATGTCCACTCCCGAAGCCGCGGATAAAGCAAAGGCTGAAAAGTGCCTTATTGACGCCGGCTTTGGCGATAAGCTGAAAGAGCTGCCCGACGGTATATCCACCGAGATATTGAAAATAATTCACGATGACGGCGTAGACCTGTCGGGCGGCGAAAAACAGAAACTTGCTCTTGCCCGTGCGCTTTACAAGGACGCTCCCGTTGTTGTCCTTGACGAGCCGACCGCAGCGCTTGACGCTCTTGCCGAAAGCAGGCTTTACAATGATTTCGACAAGCTTATCGGCGGCAAAACATCGGTTTATATCAGCCACAGATTAAGTTCAACACAGTTCTGCTCCAATGTGGCAATGTTCAAGGACGGCGAAATGGTGGAATACGGTAAGCATGATGAACTGCTGAACCGCAACGGTGATTATGCAGAAATGTTCCGTATTCAGGCACAGTATTATGTTGATGATCCCGAAAGCGAGGTGACGCTTAATGCATAAACAAAATTCAGTAAAAGAAAATATTGTCGGCGAAACGCTTCTGTTTATGCTGAAAACCGTCCGCAGAGAAAAGCCGTGCCTTTTCTTAATGTATCTGCTGAAATTTGCGTCGGAATTTGTACCCACAATGTTCGCTATAATACTGCCGAAATACCTTATTGACGAGCTTGTGCTTGTTATAGGCGGTGCGTCTGCGGACGGGCATATTCATAAGATCATACTTTATGCAGGCTTGATAATCGGTATTGCTTTGCTTGCAAATTTGATGCAAAATCTTGCTGATCAGCTTATTGATGTACAGCGCGAATGGTTCAATCAGTATTTTGAAACGGAATTGTCAAGGCACACAATGGCAATGGATTTCGAGCATACCGAAGATCCCGAAGCCCTTGACAAGCTTGCGAAGGCAAAGGACGGAATGAGCTGGTACAGCGGCGGCGCTGTCGGCGTGCTTGAACAGCTGTACAATATAATCAAAAATGTTGCCGTTCTGTGCGGAGTAACAGTGCTTATCGTGATAACCTGTCCGCTGCTTATCCCGGTGCAGTTTATTTCGCTGGTGCTTATCACAATATTTAATGCGAAGAATAATAAGATCGAAGCGGATAATTTTCTTAAGCTTTCAAAAATGAACAGAGTTTGGGGATATGTTTTTTATCAGCTGTCGGATTTCCGTTACGGAAAGGATATACGGCTTTATGACAGCGCCGATATGATGTGTGAAAAGGCAGACAAAATAAGCGCACAACAGGTCGATTGCTTTAGAAGTCAGGCACGGCAGATGCGACCGAACAATATGTTCATAAATATAGTGAATGCGCTCCGTGACGGTATGAGCTATTTTTACATTGGCTTTCTTGCTGTCACAAAGGCTATCACCATAGGCGATTTCCAGATGTGCGTAACCAGTGCTTCAAACCTTTATTGGAGTTTGTATAATATAGTTTATTCGGTACAGGAGCTTTATAAACGCTGCGGCTATGCACACCGCTATCTTGAATTTACGGCATATCCTGCGGCAATGGCAAAGGGTACAAAGTCTGTTGAACAGGGTGAACATACAATTGAATTTTGCCACGTCAGCTTTAAATATCCGCGTTCGGAAAATTATGTGCTCCGTGATATAAACATCACAATAAAGTCGGGAGAGCATCTTTCCATTGTGGGACTTAACGGTGCGGGAAAGACCACATTTATCAAACTGCTTTGCCGTCTGTATGATGTGACCGAGGGAGAGATACTTGTTGACGGAGTGAACATCAAGGAGTATTCCGATGAGGAATACCGCAGACTTTTTGCGGTGGTATTTCAGGATTTTCAGCTTTTTGCATTCAGCCTGCGTGATAATATTGCACTTGCGGAAAAGCCTGATGACGAACGTATAAACGATGTCCTGAAACTGTCGGGATTTTATGATGACGCACAGAAGCTGGAGCACGGACTTGATACTACGCTTTTTAAATCCTACGATGAAAAGGGAACTGAATTGTCGGGCGGTCAGCAGCAAAAGACAGCTATCAGCCGTGCGCTGTACAGAAATGCACCCATTGTAATTCTTGACGAGCCTACTGCTGCGCTTGACCCGGTTGCAGAATATGATATTTATCGTCAGTTCAATTCTCTTGTTGGCGGCAGGACTGCAATATACATTTCTCACAGATTATCAAGCTGTAAATTCTGCGACAGAATAGCCGTTTTTGCAGATGATACCATTAAGGAATACGGCACTCACGATGAGCTTGCGGATAAGCCGGACGGTATTTATGCGGAAATGTTTTCGGCACAGGCTCAGTATTATGTGAACTGCGGTGAGTAAATTTTTGATCAGAGTTTTTTGATATTAATGGCAAATACGCTTTTATAAAAGCTCACATGAGAATCCAGTTCTTTGAATCCATTTTTTTGATAAAACTGATAGGACGGCTTATCGTTATCTGTTTGAAGAAAGATGCCTGATAATCCACGTTTTTGTATATCAGCTTCAATCATTTTCATGAACCGTGAACCTATGCCTTTACCTTGAATATCAGGAGAAACACAAAACTCTTCGATATTATAATCTGTTCCTTCCCACCAATGACGAATCATTCCGATTGAAAGCGCAGACAAATTTCCGTCTATGAGAAGTCCATAATTAAGTGAATTAAAAGAACAGGATATTTCTTTGATGTATTCTGTCAACTGACAGTTGTCGCTCCAGTTATCATTCCATGGTTCTTGTTCAAAAGCACTTTTGTATAATTCTGCCATCTGTGGCAAATAGGTTTCATCAAGTATTGCAAACTGTTCTGCAAAAGTCATATCAAAAGTCACCTCGTTAAATGCCGATTTATCAATCGGCATTTAATTTATATTACTTACTCAAATAATAATTCGCTGTAGTAACGCTGCCAAAATCTATCATATAATTTTGAAATACTCCCCCTCAAAAACAATAGCTTGGGAATTTCCGAGCCTGATTCGTTCACATCTGTTCCTTTGATAAATCCCCGTTTTTTCACAGTTATCGTCATCGCAATGAACATCTAAAGAGCATTTCAGCAAGCCGAGATTATTCGGCATATTATCGGCAAAAATCATACTTCCGGCACTGACGCCGATCACAACGCCTTCCTTGCTTATAAATTCCAAAAGCTTTGAATTAAAACCTCGTTCGTTTATTCTCTTTAACAAATAATTCGGATCTCCGCCGCATAAATAAATCACATCATATAAATCGCAAATGTTTTCATCTAATTCGTCATGCAAATCATAAACAAATATATTTTCTCTCCTTATTCCGACTTTCAGCAAATCGTTCAGACATTTCGGAAGAACTTCAATCGCATCAGGAGAAACGGCTGCCGTCGGAATAAACATAGCCTTTACTTCCGATAACGGCTTAATGAACATATTTTCAAAGGCGTTTTTTATTTGTTTTGTTTCCAAACCGCAAGATGTAAGCAAAACATTCATACAAACTGATACCTCCAATGTTTATAAAATAACACAGCATACACGGATCTATTTTTCAGTGCAGTAACTCAGCCCAAATCTTGCGTGTCTGCCATTTACGCTATACCCGCGTATCTGTTTTTTTCCGTTTTTACCTGTACAGCAGACCTAAATTTTCCGCTTGTTTAACATAATCCTGTCTATCCCCGAAATATTGCGGGAAGAGATATACAAAAAATTATTTTCTATATATGCACAGCCTGACAGCTGTAAAGGAGTGCTGATTACTTTTAATGGTTTCAATGTATCTTTGTTCCAAAGGGCAATTTCCGAGCAAGGGTAAGAAACCGTTGCCAGCATATCCCCGCATATCCCGGCGCAAACAAACATTTTTTTGTGAGCATTCTTTATTGAAGCTTCAATTTCAAAGTTTTTCACGCTGATTTTAAAAAGTTTTCCATCATGGCTTGCGGCATATAAGCTTTCTCCGTCTATATACAAACTGCCGATGTTCTTCTTGCTTAAAACTAGTATTTTTTCAACGGAAAGAGTGGATTTATCCAATATCAGCAATTTTCCGTCTACCGTCCCGCAAATTAAGTATGAACCATAAGGCTGGATGCTCCACATACTGTTTTGGCAAGCATTAAACTCCTTCATCAAATATGACTGCCTGTCAAGAGTAATGATTTTCCCGTTTCTGACGGAACAATAAACAAAATCCTTATCAACCGCTATCCCGCATATATCAGAACTCAGGTCATTACCTAACTGCCATTTGCCAAGCAGTTCATAATCCTTTTGACAAATGGCATAGAGTGTGCAAAAATCATATATAAATATCTGTTCATCATCGGCAGTCAGCTTTCGTGATAAGCCTTCTTTCTCAAATACCGTCTTCTGAAATATAATGTCTCCGGAATATTTGTCAATTTTCACAAGATTTCTGCCGCACATACAATCAATACACTGCTTTGTAATACTGAAGCCTGTTACGATTCCGCCTAATTGCGCTATATGTTCCATACTTTATCCTCGTGCATTTTCAGATTTGCTTTTTAAAATTACAGGAAGAGTAAATCCACTTTAGTAACGCAGATAAAATCCGATGCATATGCAGGTTCGACCTGTCTGCCGCATAGGCTTTATTTAAGAAGGATCAGCTTTACTTTATTCCTATTCTCATGCGGTAACAAAAATCAATATCGAATGTCTGCTTGTCAAAAAGTGATTTTATCGTACTTGAAAATTTCTCAACATCATCCTCGATCAGTTCGGGAGATCGTTTTAAAATAGTCTGTAAGCTGCCTTGGCTGAGAATGATATTTATAAACCGCTCAGCCGTGCAATCTTCAGTATTGGAAAATAACAGCTCACGAGCATATCGGAAATACCCGCTGTTTTGTATATTTTTCAAATGACAGTCCTTGCTGTATCTGACAAAGGTATTGTTTATTTCCGGCGTATTTTTTTCAATCTCAGAAATTTTGTTATAAAGCGTCATATATGCCTTTTCCGCTTGCCAAAGAGTAACCGGAGGCCAGTCGCAATCGATTGTTGCAAAAACGCCGTTTGTTCTTAAAATTCTGTTTACTTCTTTTAATGTTGCGATGGGTTCCATCCAGTGAAATGACTGCGAACACACCACAACATCGGCGGAATTATCAGCAAGCATCGTGTTGTCGCCAAATGCCTGTACAAATTTTATATTATCCGAGCTTTTTTTCCGGGCAACCGAAATCATATCTTCGCTAGGTTCAATTCCTATTACGTTATCAGCCGCAGACCTCCATACAACGGTGGAAAGCCCCGTACCGCAGCCGAGATCAACAACCGTGTTTGGCTTTTTACCAAGATATTTGCATATTATTCTAACGGGGTATTCCGGAACTATCGGTCGTGCTTTTTCATATATGTCGGCAAAACCCGTGAATCTCTCTGCATTTTTTTCTTTCATGTTAATTTTTCCTTTATGTGTAATATTTTTCTCAACATTTACTGTTATACCCGCCCGACATCAGGAAGAATACCTTCTCTGCAGTAACGCAGACAAGCCGAAATGCCGCTTCCCGGAATTTTGGGGATTCTAGGCAGCCCGGAATATATGCTTTTTTACATTCTTTCGCCGAACAGCTGCACCCAGTAAATATAGTCGCCCTTTCTGACATATGCTATGCCTATGAGCGAGCCGTATTCGTTCAGGATATTGTGGCGGTGGTCAGCCGAATTTATCCAGCTGTTCATGACAAATTCGGCGGAATTTTTTGCGCCCTGCGTATAGGCGAGATTTTCTGCGCCGAAGCAGTATATGAAATTGAACTCGTCCAGTACGGTGACCCATCTCCGTCCGTCGGGGCGGGTATGTACTATTGAATAATCCTCGGCAATTTCTGAAGCTCGCTGAGCGGCCGCTTCGCAAAGCACGGTATCAAGCGAAAGCGGGCTGAGTCCGTTTTCCGTACGGTAACTATTTACGATTTCAAAAACGGAGGAAACGATCTCGTCGGCTTCAAGGGAAGATTCTGCCGCGAGCTGAGTTTCTTCGGGGAGTGTTCCGACAGATTTTTTTACGGTAAATTTTGAAACTGCGCTGTTTTTCCAGTCCTTTTTTACAGCTATCGCACGGATTACAGTACCTTTTTTTACGGTGAACATCCCTTTGTAAAGCTCAGAGCCGGTCGTAGGTTTACTGCCGTCCGTTGTATAGTATATGGAACAGTCCTCAGTAGGACTTTCAAGAGCGACAATAAAACCGCCGTCGGTCTTTTCGGCCGCGAGTGTGACCTTGCGGCATTTCCGCTTAAGCAGCAGCTTTAAAGAACTGATTTTTTCGCCGTTTTTATCAAATTCCGCTGCGCGAACTGTTATTGTGCGGTCGGTATTTATGCTTTCGGTGTACAGGGCTGAATCGATATTCGGCGATGTTCCGTCGGTAGTATAGCGGATCTCGCTGTCTTTATCTGATTGGATTAGCGTAAGCGAGGTTGATTTGCTTTTGTAGGAAATCTTATAGGCGATCTTTGAGCTTTGGGCGGAGACTGTGAGAGGAAGTGAAGCGCACAGCAATGCTGCTGCAGTTACTGCCGCCGCGATTTTTTTTATAAAATTCATTTGCCGGAAGGTCCTTTCGGGATTAAAGTATCATTTTTATTTTAGCATAAAAAGTCCCGCCTTGCAAGCCGCTCATGGAATTTTGTGCAGCACGATAAAAAGGCGGGAGCATTTTCGTGGAAAATCACAAAAATAAAAAGGACTGCTTTTGCAGTCCTTGGAGCGGATTACGAGGCTCGAACTCGCTACCTCCACCTTGGCAAGGTGGCGCTCTACCAGATGAGCTAAATCCGCATATTGGTGCCTCCGGTCGGAATCGAACCAACGACACGAGGATTTTCAGTCCTCTGCTCTACCGACTGAGCTACAGAGGCATCAAATTGGCGACCCGGATGGGGCTCGAACCCACGACCTCTAGCGTGACAGGCTAGCGTTCTAACCAACTGAACTACCGGGCCAATTTGGTGGGAGTTACAGGGCTCGAACCTGTGACCCTCTGCTTGTAAGGCAGATGCTCTCCCAGCTGAGCTAAACTCCCATGTCGTTTTCGGCTTCACCTGTGACGACTATTAAAGTATACTACAAAAGACGAAAGAAGTCAAGCCCTTTTTTGAAAAAAATCGCAATTTGTAAAATTTTACAATAATTTTGATGAATACAGGGCAAATTTGTTTAAAAGCGCTTGAATACTGTCGGGAAATCGGGTTATACTTTATTTAAGGGAAAAACTCCGTACGGAGCTGATCTCCTTCATGGATTTTTCGGAAAGGAATGGTATTTATCAAAGTGATGGATAAAATTGCGCTGTTTATCCTGCTCATTGGCGGGCTGAACTGGGGGCTTGTCGGTCTGTTCAGCTTCGATCTCGTTGCATGGATCTTCGGCGGCTCGGCAAGCGTTATCAGCAGAATTATCTACATTCTTGTGGCGCTTTCCGCACTCTGGTGCATTTCGCTTTTCTTCAAGAAAAACGAGCTTGTCGAGGCGGAATAGGGTCTGTCGGGTTGAATTTGCGGCGGCGTGCGGCTTAGGCTGTGCGCCGCTGTTTGCTTTTGTTGTGCGGTCGGGCGGCGAGCAGCGAAGCTGCGAGCCGCGCGGCGGGGGGAGAAGTGGCGCTGGTGGCGGCGTTGCACCGACCTTGCCAATTTGCCGACATGGAGAAAGCCGCGGCGGACGCCGAATGGGGAGCCGAGCGGAGCGGGGTTCCCCGTGAGGGGTCCGCTTTGGAAAGGACAGGAAGGCTGAAGCTTGCGCATAACGCGGCGGTTTTCTCAATCCCCGCCGCCTTTCCCACTTTTGCTGACGCCGCAGCCGCTATGCCGTGCTTTTGCGCACCTGCGCGGCGCAGCGATTTTGCCTGCGGCAAAATCGCTCACGCTCGGCTTCGCCGCCCGCCGGCTTTTGCCTGCAGCAAAAGCCGGGCGCGCCCCTCTCCCAATGAAAGTGAAATCCCTTATAAAACGTCAAAAATCCCGCGGTCACACTGACAGCGGGATTTCGTAATATTTGTTCAGATGTTATCTTACCGTGCTGCCGTTGGGAATGTCGCCGTCGAGGAATACTACACGTACCTCGTCGCCCGTGTCGCAGGCAAGCAGCATGCCCTCGCTCATTTCGCCGCAGAGCTTCGCGGGAGCAAGGTTCGCAACAAAGATTATTTTCTTTCCGATAAGGTCTTCGGGCTTGTAGTAGTTGGCGATTCCCGAAACGATCTGGCGGCCGTTTCTGCCGTCGTCAACCTGAATTTTCAGCAGCTTTTTAGCCTTGGGCATCTTTTCGCAGGCTGTGATTTCGCCTGTTCTGAGCTTGACTTCCGCAAACTTGTCTATTGTAATAATGTTCGCTTTGTCTAAGTCCTCGTCCTCCTTGAACGGCTTAGCGGGGGCGAGCAGCGAATTAAGCTCCTCGATTTCCTTTTCCATGTCAATGCGAGGGAAAAGCACTTCGCCCTTTTGAACCGTAACATTTTCGGGAAGAACTCCGAAAATCGCCGCGTTTTCATATGTTGTCATGTTTTCGTCGGCGCCGATCTGCTCCCATACCTTGGACATAACGTTCGGCATGAACGGACAGAGCAGGGTCGAACATATCCTTATTGTTTCCAGCAGATTGTAGATAACGCTTGCAAGGCGCGGCTTGTTTGATTCGTTCTTTGCAAGTATCCACGGAGTCGTTTCGTCGATATACTTGTTTGCACGGGAGATCACCCTGAAAATATCCTCAAGCGCCTTTGAAAGCTGCGCTTCGGTTATATTTTTTGCGACAGGCTCGCGCAGCGCCTTTGCCATTGAAATAAGCTCATCATCCAACGGTTCGGGTCTGCGTTCGGACGGAAGCGTTCCGCCGAAGTATTTGTCCGCCATTGCGACCGTGCGGGAAACAAGGTTTCCGAGGTCGTTGGCAAGGTCGGTGTTTATTCTTCCTATCATTATTTCGTTGGAGAAGTTGCAGTCCGAGCCGTACGGCATATCGCGCAGAATCTGATAGCGAACCGCGTCAGCGCCGTAACGTTCCGCGAGAACGAACGGGTCGATAACGTTGCCGAGCGACTTGCTCATCTTCTGACCGTTGAAGTTTATCCAGCCGTGACCGTAAAGGTGCTTGGGAAGCGGCAGACCGAGCATCATCAGGATTATCGGCCAGACTATTGAGTGGAAGCGCACGATTTCCTTTGCGGTCATGTGCAGGTCGGCGGGCCAGTATTTGTTGAAATCATTATAGGCGTCATTTTCATAGCCGAGCGCGGTGATATAGTTGCTGAGCGCGTCGACCCAGACGTAAACGACATGACCTGGGTCGAAATCAACGGGAATACCCCATGTAAAGCTGGTTCTGGAAACGCAGAGATCCTCCAGACCGGGCTTGATGAAATTGTTGACCATTTCGTTCACGCGGGATTTGGGCTGAAGATAATCGGTCTCTGTAAGGAACTTTTCAATCTTGTCGGCAAAATCGGAAAGGCGGAGGAAGTACGCTTCCTCGTTCGCTTCGATAACGTCGCGTCCGCAGTCGGGGCATTTTCCGTCAACGAGCTGCGATTCCGTCCAGAAGCTCTCGCAGGGCGTGCAGTATTTTCCCGTGTACTTACTTTTGTAGATATAGCCCTTGTCGTAGAGCCTGCGGAAAATCTTCTGAACAGCCGCAACGTGATAATCGTCGGTAGTTCTGATGTAGCGGTCGTAGCTTATGCCCATGGTCGCCCAGAGCTTCTTGAAATTGTCGACGATAGGGTCAACGTATTCTTTCGGGGTAACGCCTTTTTCTTTTGCTTTAAGCTCGATTTTCTGACCGTGCTCGTCCGTTCCCGTCAGAAACATTACGTCGTAGCCCTGCATTCTCTTGAAGCGCGCGATAGTATCGCAGGCAACGGTCGTATAACAGTGACCGATGTGCGGCTGACCCGAAGGGTAGTAGATAGGAGTCGTTATATAATATTTTTCGCTCATTTTGTCATGTTCCTTTCCGTATGGGGCAAAAATTGTCCCGAAAACGTATATATTTTTCTTATTATTATACCACATTGTGGCTGTTTTGGCAATATGTAAAAAAAATACGAAGAAAAATTTACATTTTTCACAGAAAAGACTTGATTTTTTCAGAGTTTTCTATTAAAATATAATGTGTATTGGTATAACTGTGCAATTTTGCACCTGAGCGCCGATGCGCTGCGGCATGACGGTTATACCGCAAGTATGGCTGATATACGGCGCCCCTATGCGTTGCAGACGGCAAAGAGCGACAAAGCGCCGCACAGCAAGACGGGCTGAATGCCTGCGGAAAGGACGGAATTTATGTCAAACAGATTATTTCAGGGTGTTGTTCATCAGATGCGCGACACGATAGGCCGTGTTATCGGTGTAATTGACGAGAATGCAACGATAGTTGCCTGCAGCGAGCTTTCGAGAATAGGCAGCAGCAGCGACTTCTTCTCTATCGAGCTTGGCGATTCGCACGATATTTTTATCCGCGACGGCTACACCTATAAACCCTTCGGCGTTCATGTAAAGCCTGACTATGCCGTTTTCGTTGAGGGAACAGATGAAATCGCGGGCAAGTATGCGTCTATCCTCGCAATCTCGCTTTCGAGCATAAAGCAGTATTACGACGAAAAATACGACAGAAACAACTTCATCAAGAATATCATTCTCGATAACGTTCTGCCCGGCGATATAAGCATAAAGTCCCGCGAACTTCATTTTAACGCCGACATCAGCCGCGTAGTATTCCTTATAAATATCGTTTCAACAAACGACGTTTCCGCTTACGACGTTATCCAGAACCTCTTCCCCGACAAGAACAAGGATTTCGTATTCAACATCACGGAGTCGGATATTGTTCTCGTTAAGGAGATCAAGAACAATATTGACGTAAAGGACCTCGAAAAGCTCGCGCGCTCGATTTCGGACACGCTTCAGACCGAGTTCTTTACCCGCGTGAACGTCGGAATCGGTACTCCCGTTATGGGCGTAAAGGATCTCGCACGCTCGTTCAAGGAGGCTCAGATAGCTATTGAGGTAGGAAAGGTATTCGACACCGAAAAGAACATCGTAAGCTACGATAACCTCGGTATCGCGCGCCTTATCTATCATCTCCCGACAACGCTCTGCGAAACCTTCTTAAAGGAAGTGTTCAAGAAAGGCTCTATCGATTCTCTCGACCACGAAACATTGTTCACTATCCAGCGCTTCTTTGAGAACAACCTGAACGTTTCCGAAACTTCGAGAAAGCTGTTCGTACACAGAAACACGCTCGTTTACAGACTTGACAAGATCAAGAAGCTGACGGGGCTTGACCTGAGAGAATTTGACCACGCGATAATCTTCAAAATCGCGCTCATGGTAAGAAAATACCTCTCCGCAGATCCGGTCAAGTTCTGATTTTTTCGCTGCGCGGGGAAGAATGTCCCGCACGGAAAATTTGTCATATTTTTGCATTTTGTGCAACTTTATGATGACTGAAAAAGTATTATTCATGCAAGGCAGCGCTGTCCGTAGCGGGCGGTGCTGCCGCGATATGTCGGAATGTGCCGGCTTCATATACATTTATATACAGGTGATGAAATGGTAGAATTAAAAAACGTTGACGTACATTACAGCGACGGGGTAAAGGGCGGGATCGACGCCCTTAACGACGTAAACCTGCGCATAAACGACGGCGAATTTGTTTTTATCGTGGGCAACAGCGGCGCGGGCAAGAGTACTCTTCTGAAGCTGCTGACCCGCGAGATACAGCCTACGGGCGGACGAGTATTCGTAAACGGATACAATCTCGCTAAGCTGCGCAACCGCAAGCTGCCCTACTTCCGCCGTTCGCTCGGAATGATATTTCAGGATTTCCGCCTTATTCCAACGCTTACGGTGTACGAAAACGTGGCGTTTGTGCTGCGCGTTATCGATAAATCCAAGCGCTACATACGCCAGAGAGTTCCTTATGTGCTCAACCTTGTAAAGCTCGGGGACAAGGCAAAATGCTATCCAGGCCAGCTTTCGGGCGGCGAACAGCAGAGAGTCGCTATCGCGCGCGCTTTTGCATGCGACCCGAAAATAATCATCGCGGACGAGCCGACAGGAAATATCGACCCGGAGCTTTCGTATGAGATCGTGGAGCTGCTTAAGGACATAAACGAGTGCGGAACCACGGTCATCATGGTTACGCATGAGCACGACCTTGTAAAATATTTCGGCGGAAGAATCATCAACCTTAAGGACGGCGCAATCGTCTTCGATGATTTTATTGAAGGAGGCGATTGATATGAGAATGAGTAATTTCAGCTATCTTGTGAAGCGCGGCGTAGGCTCCGTTTTCAAGAACGCTATGATGTCTGTGGCGAGCTTTTGCGTACTGCTCGTAAGCCTGCTTATGATCGGGCTTTCGTGTCTTGTCGCTGTCGACATAGGCGTTATCCTGTCGAATATCGAAAACAAAAACGAGATAGACGTATATGTTTACGGCGACGTTGACCAGTCGGTGATAACCCACATAACCGACGCGATAAACGCTAACCCGAATACGGCGAACGTTGTGTTCTATTCAAAGGACGAGGCTTGGGCGGACGAACAGGAGAAGCGTCCCGACTATGCCGAGCTTTTTGAATATCTTCCCGAAAACCCAATGCCGCATACGTTCCGCGTTACGGTTCAGGATATTTCGATCATATCTCAGACTGCGGATGAATTTGAAACGATAGAGGGCGTTGAAAAGGTGAGCGCGCCCTATGACTTTGCTTCCGCGCTTGTAAATATCCGCTCTACGCTTACATTTATCGCGGCGGCGCTTCTCGCGGTAATGATCGTCACGAGCGTTATCATTATCTATAATGCGATAAGAAGCAGCGTTTTCGCACGGCAGAAGGAACTTAATATAATGAAGGTGGTCGGGGCGACCAACTCGTTTGTAAAAATACCGTTCTTTATCGAGGGTATGTTTATCGGCGTTGCTGCGGGCGTTGTTTCGTGGCTGATAACAAAGGTGACATATGAGGCTGTTCTCGGATTGTTTGAGGAAAATATCACTATCTGGCAGATCTTCGGAATGGTGAACGTAATTTCCTTCGACGACGTAACATGGATAGTTCTCGCGGCGAACTGCGTGCTGGGCGCTCTGCTCGGCGCGGTCGGAACGGTCATAAGCACGGCAAAGTATCTCAAGGTTTAAGGTGATTGTTTTGAAATTCAGGAATAAATTAAAAATTTTGCGTTCGACAGCTTTCACGGCGGTTTTCTGCCTTGCCTGTGGTATAATAGGTACTGTTGACCCCGGTTCGGTCGTTTATGCGACGACTACGGAGGAGCTTGAACAGAAAATAAAGGATAACGAGGCGAAAATTGCCGAGCTTGACGATAAAATAGCGGCGACAGAGGGCGATATTGCGGACAGCGAGGTGCTTCAGGGTTATTACTTCGATAAGCTCACCGCGCAGCAGGACCAGATAAACCTGCTCAATAACAAGCTCTATGCAAAGGAAGAAGAAATTGCGCAGAAAGAGACCGAGATAAAGAGCGTTGAAAAGGAGATAGCCGATACTGAACAGCGTATCGCGGATAAGACCGTCGAAATCGAGAAGCTGGACGCGCAGAACCGCGAAAACATTTATAAGTTCGGTCAGATAATACGGACTATGTACATAAACGACAGCGAGGACGTTCTTTCGGTTATCGCGGGTTCGTCGGATTTTTACGACATTTTCGTGCGCACCGAGGTAATGAAGAGCGTCGGCGACCAAAATATGAAGTTCATGAACGAACTGCTCGACAGTATACATAAGCTTGAGGATGAACAGCTTCAGCTTGAAAAGGACAAGGCTCAGCTTCAGGACGACAAGGAGCAGCTTGAGATCGATAAGGAACAGCTCAAGGCGGAGTGGACGGAGCTTGACGAGGAAAAAAATTACACAAATCAGCTTATAACGTCTTACACGAGCGAGTATAATACATATACGAATCAGATTGCCAATTATGAATATCTGAAATCGGTTTACGCTGAGGAAAAACGGGTAAGCAAGGCGGAAATCGAAGCATATGAAAAGGAAATCGACGAGATAATCCGACAGGCGCAGCTTGCCGCGAGCGGAAACGTTGTCTATGACGACGGCGATTGGCGCTGGCCGCTTGATTCAAAGTTCACAATGATAACGACATACTTTGGATACTCCGAATTCCATAGCGGAAATCACGGGGCTATTGATGTCGGAAACAGCGGGATTAACGGCGCTAATATATATGCAATGAAGGGCGGAGAAGTAATCATAGCTAAAACGACCTACACACAGGGCTATGACTACGGTATGTATGTCGTAATCGACCACGGCGACGGCTATCAGTCGCTTTATGCGCACATGAGCTCGGTTTATGTCACTGTCGGACAGATGGTTAGCCAGGGCGACGTTATCGGGCTTGTCGGCTCAACGGGCTGGTCTACCGGACCTCATCTGCATTTCGAGATACGAAAAGACGGCAATAGAGTCGATCCGCTTCAGTACGTTGCGGTTCCGTAATAAACGAAAGGCATCTTAGCTTAAATGAACAAAAAAATTTCACTCGGCATCACGATAAGCCTTATTGCGATAGCCTGTGCGGTCACATTTGTGGTGACGATGACGGTTTCGCTCAATCTGTACAACGAAAAAATCGCCGGAGTTCAGCAGCGTGAGGAGATGAACACGCGCCTGCAGGAAATAAGCTCGTTCGTGCGCAGCTATTCGCTGTACCCTATAGATGATGAAGCCATTAAAGCGGGCGTTTACGCGGGTTATCTTGACGGAATTGCCGATAAATACGCGCGGTATTACACCACCGACGAATATTACTACAAAACCATGCTAGAAAGCGGCACTATGACGGGCATCGGGCTTGAAACGGCAAACGACGGCGGCTACGCGAAGATAACCTCGGTTATGGAGGGTTCGCCCGCATACGACGCGGGGCTTTTAAGCGGGGACATCATAACCTCGGTCAATAACGCGAACGTTCTCGAGATCGGATATAACGCGGCGTTTTCGCAGCTGCGCTACGGCGACGAGGGTACGAAAATAACCTTTAAGGCTCGCAGAAGCGGCGAAGAAACCGAATACACGCTGACGCGCTCGGTTTTTGAGATAAAGTCACTGAGCACGGCGCTGCTCGATAACGGGATACTCTATATCAGGATTTCCACGCTGAACAGCCTGTCTGGCTCGCAGCTTACCGCGGCGCTCGGAGAACTTTCCGAGGACGCGGCGATAAGCGGGTACATTTTCGACCTGCGCGACTGCAGCAGCGGGAATTACGACTCCGTTTCAGAGCTGCTTTCGCCGTTTGTGAGCGCAACAACGCTTGCGACTGCGGCTTACGGCAACAATTCCTCCAAAATTATTGCCGAAACAACTCCCGACAATTTCACGACGCTCCCGATAAGCGTTATAATAAACGAAAAAACAGGCGGCTCGGCGGAGCTTATCGCGGTCACACTGCGCGATTTCAACGGCGCAAAGCTGGTCGGAGCGACGACAATGGGCTATGGGACGCTTCAGGAAACACGCTCCTTCGGCGACGGGACTGCGATCGACATTTCGGTTGCGAAAATCACCCCCGAAAAACAGGAAAGCTTCTACGACGAATCCGGAATAAAACCGGAGTTCGCCGTTGAATATGCGGGCGTTGCTGAAGCAAATCCTGAAAATTATGCAAATACATACGACTCACAGTATAAAAAGGCGGTCGAGGTAATTATCAGCGCTGCCGGTACAGCGGTCGAATAATAAACGAAAGGAACAAAACACCATGGCAAAGCAGACAGTATTAACACAGGAAGGTCTTAAAAAACTGGAGGACGAGCTTGAGGAACTCAAGACCGTCAAGCGCCGCGATATTGCGGAAAAAATAAAGGTCGCGCTGTCTTTCGGCGACTTATCCGAAAACTCCGAGTATGACGAAGCGAAAAATGAACAGGGCATGATCGAAGCGCGAATCGCCGAAATCGAAGCGACCCTGATGAACGTAAAGATTATCGACGCGGACGCTCTTTCAACCGAACATGTTCAGCTCGGCAACCGCGTTACCGTAAAGGATATTGAGGAAAACGAAATTATCGTTCTCCATATCGTAGGCTCCAAGGAAGTTGACATAAAGGCAAGCAAGATTTCCGACGAATCACCTATCGGAAAGGCTCTGCTTGGTCACCAGAAGGGCGACACCGTTGAGGTTGAAGCGCCTGCGGGTATTCTTAAATTTGAAATAATCGACATCGGAAAGTAATCTCGAAAGGACATTAAAAAATGGCGGACGAAATCATTCAGGAAGAAGAATTAACTGCGGAGGAGCTTCAGCAGAAGCTTTCCGAACAGCACAGAATACGACTTGAAAAGCTTGAACAGCTCAAGGCGGACGGAAAGAACCCTTACGAGATCACGAAATTCCCCGTTTCTATCCTTGCTAAGGGCATAAGAGAGCGCTTCGACGAGCTTGAAAATCAGACCGTAAGCATTGCGGGACGAATCACGAGCTGGCGCGATATGGGCAAGGCGAACTTTATAGACATTCGTGACGGAAGCGACCGTATGCAGGTGTACGTTAAAATCGACGAGGTCGGCGAAGATAATTTCAAGCAGTTCAAGACATGGGATCTGGGCGATATTGTCGGGATTACGGGATTTGTTTTCAAGACCCGCCGCGGCGAAATCTCCGTTCATGCAAAGGAAATAACGCTCCTCTCAAAGTCTCTGCTGCCGCTCCCCGAAAAGTGGCACGGACTAAAGGACAAGGAAGAGCGTTACAGAAAGCGCTATCTTGACCTTATCGCAAACCCTGAGGTGAAGAATACGTTCGTTACTCGTTCTCTTGTTCTGCGTGAGATCCGCAGCTACCTCGACGGACTGGGCTACCTTGAGGTTGACACGCCGGTGCTCCACACGCTGGAAATCGGCGCGGCGGCAAGACCCTTCGTAACGCATCACAATGCGCTCGATATAGATATGTATCTGCGAATTGAAACCGAGCTTTACTTAAAGCGGCTTATCGTAGGCGGTTTTGACCGCGTTTACGAGGTTGGCAGAATTTTCCGCAACGAGGGCATGGACGCAACGCACAACCCTGAGTTCACCTCGATTGAAATGTATCAGGCGTATACCGATTATTACGGAATGATGGATCTTATCGAGAATATGTACCGTACGGTTGCGCTGAAAATCTGCGGCACGGACACGGTTCATTATCAGGGCAGGGAAATCGCGGTAGGCAAGCCGTGGGAGCGCCTTACAATGATCGACGCCGTAAAGAAGTATGCGGGCGTGGATTTTGCGGATTGGGCAGATGACGCTGCGGCGCGCACCGCGGCAAAGGAAAAGAACGTTGAAATTGCAGACGGCGCTACAAAGGGCGACGTTCTTATTGCATTTTTTGAAACATTTGTTGAGGATAATCTTATTCAGCCGACGATCATTTATGACTATCCTGTTGAAAATTCGCCGCTTGCTAAGCGCAAGCCTTCCGACCCCGCATTCACTGAGCGTTTTGAATATTTCATCAACGGATGTGAATTTGGAAATGCCTTTTCCGAGCTTAACGACCCGATCGATCAGCGCGCGAGATTTACAAAGCAGGTCGAGGAAAAGCGCAGGCAGGGCGCGAATGCACAGATTGACGAGGACTTCCTCACCGCTCTTGAATACGGACTGCCTCCTACGGGCGGCTTAGGGATGGGGCTTGACAGATTTGTCATGCTGCTTACGGACAGCGCGTCTATACGCGATGTCCTGCTGTTCCCGACGATGAAATCCTTACCGAACGAAAAAGGCTAAAAAGCCTGTATTATCGGGCATAAATTGTATAACATATTCTATGACCGACAAGAAAATCACGAAGACAGGTTCTGCTACATGCAAACCAGATGTCAGTTCTCCAAATGTGGATATTGCTGTACAGTATAGAATCTCGGCTTATACTCCTACATCAAATGATGTTTTTTGGTCAAAAGGTAATATTACCAAAATCAGTTAACAAATGTTCGTTATTATAATTGACAATAAATATTGCATATAAAGTGTACTGTTAGTTTTTATATGGAGTATTGCCATGTTATCTAAATGTGTCGAATAATTAGCAAAGTGACAATAGTGAAGATTCTTCGTTATTGTCACTTTGTGTACAGGAAGGAGATCCTTATGAAAAGATCATATCTGATAATTACTTTGCTTATATTAAGCATGTTATTTACCGGTTGTTCAAACGAGAATAGCAGTACAGATAATACAACTATAGAATCATTAACTGATGCTATATCAATTGATGATAATGAAATCAAGCAAGTATTGAATCTTTGCGCTAACCTTGGCGTTTCACAAGATATTTATATCAGTATTCCTGAAACTACGGTTGTGTATGAATATACCTCAAGAGTTACTTCGGAAGTAGATATGAAGAACTACTCAGACGGATTTTTTGATATGTTTGAATACTTGTTTCCGGAGCATGCACTTAATAACGAGTTTTTGTTTTATACTGGTGGAAGCTCAGAGCTTGAGTATGATGATGACGGAAACATATCGCAAAACTTTAATAAAGTCAGCGATTGGTATAATGAACTTATTTCCGGCAAAGAGGGGCGCGTAAATTTTTTATATGATGAAACTTGGTTTCGGAATATGACAGAATGGAAATCGCCTGTTTGTCTTGAGCTTGGTAACCCGATCGGATATGGGTATGCTGTAATTAATAAAGGTAAGACCGTAGAACTGAATAATAGTAGGATTTATGACGATTTGCTTAATGCTGAAAGGTATCCTTTGCTGGAAAGCTATGATCCGGCTGATTGGTTAGAATATGTTGAAACATACTCTCGGGACAGTACTGAATCGTTTAAGCTTGCAGATAAAGAGATGCCGATTAATGAAGCAGTCCAATTTTTTGAAAACTACATAAACCAATTGCCGTACCCTGAAGACGCTAATATGAAAACAGTAGTAATCAGCGTAGACGTATATAAGGTTTCGGAAGATGTATATGGTTATTATTTTTTAACAACTAAAGAATATCAGGGCGTACCTTTTGATCATATGAGATCCGGTACGCAGCATTCCAAATTTGAAGATTATTCAACTACCGGTGGAAATGCATTTATGGTTGAAAGTGATGATGTTGATATAATTTTCGGATATTATCGATTACAGACAATGGAATCGGTAAACACATATACGACTATAGTTTCATTTGAAAATGCCGCAAAAACGATCAGCGAAAAGCTTTCTGACAATGTAGAGTTTGAAGTGCAGAAAGTTGAACTTGTTTATACGGAAAAACCAAATAAAACAAGTGAAGGCTATATAGATTTTGAAAACTATTCCGCAGCGGTAGCTCCGGCATGGAAGTTTACATTGTATAATCCTAATGACAATTTAACATATGTTTGTTATATTGACGCTAAAGACGGAGAAAATTTCAGATATTATAAAATATTATAAAACGCCTGAGAATCTGAGGCTGATAAAATGATTATCCGAAATATAAAAACGAATATATATAAGATCATAACAGGCTACGGATTTTATGTCTGTATAATTTTTACGGCTGTACTTTGCTTTTCTGCATACATTTATGAGGACTCAATGAACGGCGACAAGTATTCCGCTTTTATGTCGCTTACAAGCTTTGACAGAGACTTTATGCTTGCCGATACAAGCTTTTGTTCATTTGAGGTTATGCGTAAAGGGGCAGGGAGCTGGCTCTCACTTTTTATTCCGCTTATATCTGCATTTGCGTTTATTCCTCTTGTCTGTGACGAATATGAGGCAAAGTCGGTGCGATTTGAAATCTTCCGAAGCTCGAAGCTGTGTTATAATCTGTCTCAATTCATAACTGCATGCCTGTGCGGAGGTTTTGCAGTTATGCTGGGGTTCGGATTGTTCATATTAGCAGACTATGCTTTATTCCCAAATATAAATGAATACAGTACCGAACTGAAAAAAACATATGAAGAAATGCTCTCCTGCATCTATCCCAATGTAACGCAAAGCGGTTATAGCTTTATTATAATAAAAAAAATGGGAGAAATGTTTTTGTACGGGGCGGTCTGTGCAGCTCCTGCGATCATGTTTACAAGTTTTATCAGAAACAAATATCTTGTGCTGTGCATACCGTTTTTCATAAAATATACGATCGATCAGACTTGTATAAGGCTTCAATCGCAAGCAAGTTCCGATTATACCAATATTGATACGAAAATGCTGAAAATCAGCTCAATAGCTGACCCTGACGCGCTTTCATATCTTTCCGACTTTGGCAATGATAAAAAGCTTGTACTTATCTATAACGGAGCGCTTCTTTTCACAGCGGCAGTGATTTATCTTATTATACAAAGCAGGAGGCTTGACAGCGGTGAATAGAAACCTGAAATGCGTATTATCCGTAGCAAGGTCGGAATATATAAAGTGGATAACAAATCCAAGAGTCATTATTGTGGGCGTACTTCTTGTGTTTATGCGTACTCTTGCAATAGAACCTTTACTTGAACGAGCAATAAAGATGGGAATACCGTTAAACATATTTGAACCGTTTGTTGCGATCGGAAATTCGGGAATGCTGGTTATGCTTATGCCATGCGTATTTATGGCGCTTATAAGCGATTATCCTAAAATGACGGGCAATACGCTGTTTTTTATTCAGCGAACCGGCAGATTTAACTGGTTTGCAGGACAGGTAATATTTTTGTTTATGTCTATAATAAGCTTCCTGCTCGCAGTGCTGGCAGGAAGCGTACTGTTATCCAAAGGTGAGTTTACGGGAATGTGGAGCGACGTTGTAACAAAATATTCTGCTCGTTTTCCTGATGAAGCAGACAGCTTTACATCATCGCTTCTGCCTTCAAATCTGTATAATCAGATACCTCTTGTTACAGCGATCCTACAGACACTTGTTCTTATGTGTGCATATCTTTTCCTGTTATCCATGATAATATACTTTTTTAAATTGATCCACATTCAATCCTTTGGACTTTTGGCTGCTATTTTTATTGTTGCGGCAGGTGTTGTTACCTGTTCGCTGAAAACGAATATAATGTGGTCATTGCCAATGGCAAACACAATAGTGTGGCTGCACTATGAAGAAATAATAGGAAAACCAATAGTGCCGATATGGTATTCTTACGTTTATTTTTGCATAGCAGTCATCGTTTTGGTATTATTGAATCTTATCGCAGTAAAGCGGTTCCAATTTGTAAATATAGAACAGGTGGAATAGTGATGAACATAATTGACATAAATAACATTAATCTCACTATAGGTAAAACGGATATTTTAAAAAACATAACTGTGAGTTTCGATGAGGGTAAGATCCATGGACTTATCGGGAGAAACGGCTCAGGAAAAACCATGCTTATGAAGTGCGTCTGCGGATTTATCAAATCTACAAGCGGTGAAATATGGGTTGATGGAAAACGTGTCGGTAAGGACGTTGACTTCCCTAAAAATATGGGAATAATTATTGAAACCCCCGGATTTATTCCATATTACTCAGGTTATAAAAATCTGAAGCTGCTTGCAGGACTTAATAACAAAATAAGTAAACAAGAAATACAAAAAAGTATGGAACAGGTGGGACTTGATCCTAATTTGAAACGTCATGTGAAAAAGTATTCTCTGGGTATGCGGCAGAGATTAGGTCTTGCTCAGGCAATTATGGAAAACCCGAAAATTTTGATTCTTGACGAACCGTTTAACGGTTTGGATAAGGATGGCGTCGCAGATATGAGAAAGTATTTGCTTGACTATAAGGCGCAAGGCAAAACCATTCTTATAGCATCACATTCTTCAGAAGATATTAATGTATTATGTGATACTGTCAGCGAAATGGATAAGGGCGTTTTGACAAGACAGAAAGGGTGGTAATGAAACAGATACTTACGCTTACAGTCATACTTCTTTTTTTGGAACTAAGAGAAATGTAATTTGGAATTTACGAAGGGTATTGCTATGAAATACGCAGTAGAATTATACTATGATAAAAAAACTGAAAAAAAGCTTTTAGATATGGCTCAAAGAGTTGCTGACGAGAAAATAAGTACAAAGTTTTTAGAATGGAAAACAAGACCGCATCTTACTTTAGCTTGTTTCAATGATGTAGATGAAGAATGCTGTTTTAAAAAACTTAAGGACTTTGCAGAAAGTCATAAAATAATGCCTGCTTATATCGGCTCAATAGGAATGTTCAATGACACAAAAACGATATTTGTATCGCCGATAATGAACAGCAGTATGTATCAGTTTCAGAGAGAGTTACATGAGAATTTAAAGGATTTTGATACAAAAGGCTGCGAATGGTACTGTCCGGATAGATGGGTGCCGCATTGTACGATAGCACTTACCGGTGATGATGGAGAGGAAGCGTTTTATCGGGCAAGTAACTTGTTACTGCACGAGTTTGAGAAAATTGCTGGCGAGTTCGTTGAGATAGGATTGGTTAAAATCACGTTTCCTGTACAAGAAGTTTTCACTGTGAATATGAATCGGTAGACCCCGGTTTGTTGAACTACCCTTTGAACGAGGAACAGGGTTTACGACAGGAAAATCAGCGTCATTTACGACAACGAAAACAGAGCTTCAATCTTACGGTTGAGGCTCTGTTTTTTTGCCTGAAAGCCGTATCCTTTTTTGATTTCCGTTTTCCTGTATAATGAAAGCGTCGGGAGTTGCGGCGATAATAAGACAAATGCTAAAAGTAATATATTTGTGAACATTCAGCCGAATGGATTGACAAAATGTATTTTTTCTGTTATAATATCAATGAACAAATATTCATTCAAAAAAGGAGGGCTAAAATGCCGAAGTCTCCGGAAAGATGCCAAGAAATTCGTGATGAATCCCGTTCTAAAATATTGCATGACTCCATGCTTTATTTTGCTAAGAATGGTTTTGCCGGCACAAAGATAAGTGATTTAGCAAAACATATCGGTATAGGGCAGGGAACTCTGTATTTATATTTCAAGTCGAAAGAAGAATTGTTCAACGAAATATATGCTTTGACGAATTACAGCGAAGATATTAAAGAACTGAAGATTCTTGCACATTTGCCTATATCGGCTAAAAAAAAGATATGCAAGCTCTCAGAAAGCATAATGACTAATTTTATGCAGGATGAAACCTATGCAGCCAAAGTCGCATTGAATACACAGATGACGTTTGAAAAAAAGGGATTTGTTTCTGATGAAACTATTTATCAATCGGAATTGTATCAAATTACTGAAAAAATGATTATTCAAGGGCAAAAAGAAGGAAGCGTTGTGAGCGGCATGCCAATGAAATTAGCCGATTATTTCTGGGGCGTTGTTTACCTTTACGCCCTTAAAAAGTTATTCACAACGAAATACGAACTGATTTCAGAGAAAGATTTAGCCCGTATTTTATTAAAAGATGAAGCATAAAGGAGCTTTTATGAAAAAAATAGCAATTATAACAGGTGCATCTGGCGGCATAGGACAGATATTTGTCCGTGAACTTACGAAAGAGACGCTTGATGAAATATGGGTTATTGGCAGAAATCAACGACGGCTTGTTGCGCTGAAGGAAGAGTTTGGAGAAAAAATCGTTCCTATATGCAAGGACTTAACATTGTACACAGATATATTATCTATTTCAGATTTACTAAGAGAACAAACAATATCTGTCTTATGGTTAGTGAATAATGCAGGAATCGCAAAAATGGCGCCATCGGCAGAGTTTTCTATTTCGGAAATCAATCAGACGATCGACCTAAATTGTAAAGCTCCTGCCGAGCTTATCAATATCTGCATTCCGTTTATGGAAAAGGGAGCAAAGATACTGAATATTTCTTCTGCTTCCGCATTTCAACCTGTACCGTATATCAATTTGTATGCTGCTTCAAAGTCTTTTGAACGAAGTTACTCCCGTGCTTTGAACGCAGAGCTGAGACCTTCCGGAATTACGGTAACGGCTGTTTGCCCAAGCTGGGTGGACACAGCGATGCTGTCGAAAGAGATTAATGGTAAAAAGGTGCGTTTTCCTGGGATTGTCGCTCCCGAAAAAGTGGTTAAAAAGGCATTAAAGGATGCCAAAAAAGGCAGGGATATGTCTGTATGTTCACTTTATGTAAAATGTCAACACTTAAATGTAAAGCTATTACCGCAGAAATTATCCATGAAAGTTTGGCTGCATGGTATCAGAAAGTATTTATGAGGGGCGGAAAATGAATGAGATCATAACCGAACGCTCGAATCTCTTTGAGCCTAATGTCTATATCACGGTATGTGCTGAAATAGCGGGAAAAGTATGTCCATATAAGCTGTCTGCAGCTGTAAAGCAGGCGTTTGAAGCAAACGAGGCTACTATGTCAAAAATCGTGTTAGAAAATGGTTTTGCATATTATGAAAAAATGTCTGTATCAAACTGTAAAGTGGAGATTAGGAATGAAAATGATAACTGGATAGAGCTTGTGAATCAAAATGAAAAAATTCCGTTTGCAATTGATAAAGGCGAATTAGTCAGGATTTTTATTATACCGTCAGAGGATAAAACGCAGATTATAATTATGGCTCATCATTTAGCTGGCGACGGTAAATCCATAATCTATTTTGTCAAGGATATTATGAATGCTTTATCAGATATCCCGCTTACCTACAAGCCTCTTACCTTGCTTGAAAGAAATTTGCCGCAAAAAGGGCTGTCTGTAATTGCAAAATTATATGCCCGTTATTGTAAGCATAAATGGAACAACCGTTTTTTTACATGGCAGGATTATTATGATTTACACAGTAAATATTGGAAAATATTTTCATCTGATATACGATACGAAACTTTGTCTGTCGAGGAAACACAGCGAATAAAAGATGACGCAAGGCAAATTGGATGTTCCGTCAATAGTTATATTGTGACGCTGTTTTTGCAGAAATATCCAGGTCTGTGTAAGGCAGGAATACCTGTCAGTATACGGCAATATAAAAACGAGGCTATGTCAAACCTTGTTTCCGGTATTAGCATTAATTATAAATATGATGCGGAAAAGACTTTTGCTGAAAATGCGGTACAGGTTCATAAAAAAATAACAAGGAAATTAAAGCGGTATAAATTATTTGTATTGCAATTTCTTGCTAGTCTGCCTATGACCTTGATAGACGCCGTATTGTTGAATACATATGATTCCTGCTGCGAACGCTTAGCGGAAAAAACTGCAAAAGTCATGGGCTACTTCGGAAAAAACAAAAAAGATTTGGGTATCAGTAATTTGACGGTAATTGACATACCTGCTTCTTACGGAAATTATAAAATTAAAAATATTATTTTTGTTCCACCCGCGGTTTCCTATTCTAATAACATAATCGGAGTTTCAACCGTTAATGGGAGAATGACAATTTCATATCACAATATTACAAAATAGCGATTTGAATATTTTGTGGAGCGGGTGAGTTGTGGCTGCTATAATTGAATGAAGCAGGAACGCACTCAGGTGATTCAATATCTGATTGAACTTAAAAACAGTCTCATAGCGCATATAAAGTGAACAATACCGATGGCATACCGCGATAAGGTAAATTTGTTCATAAGCTTTTGCATTATTTTTGCTCAAAATGATTGACAAAATCAACTTTAAGTGCTATAATCATATTGTTGACAAAATCAACAACGTGATTAAGGAGGTGTTTTTTAATGGAAACATTGTTAGTTGTTAGAAAAGCTGACGCAAAAAAGAGAGTATTCAATGGCGTTCACCTTGATTCGCTTGCAGTTGGCGAAAAGGGCATGGTATGCAAAATGAATTATCAGGACGGAGGTTTCGCCGCCGAACATCAGCACCCGCACGAACAATGCGGTCATGTTATTTCAGGTAAATACGAATTAACGGTCAAAGACGGGAAATGGATTCTTGTAGGCGGAGACTGTTATGCGATCCCGGGAAATACCCTGTATTTGTTCAAGGCTCTGAAAGCCGAAGAGGTAATCGACGTATTCACACCCCGGAGGGAGGATTATATGTGATATGGACAAAGCTATGCAGACAGCAGAGAAAATTCGGAGATTTAATCGTTTCTATTTGCCTTACTTTCACCTTCTGACACAGAAGTATCTTAATTCGGAGTATTCCGTTGCGGAAGCAAGGATTCTCTATGAGATATATGACCATGGGGAAATAAGCGCAAAGGATATTATCAATGCGCTTTATGTAGATAAAGGTTATCTAAGCAGAATATTGAAAAGGTTTGAAGCGAAATCAATTATAGAAAAGAGAGCGTCCGAGACAGATTGCCGTAAGACGCTTATCACTCTTACAAAAAGCGGTACGGCACTGGCAGAAAAACTGATAACCGAATCGAATATTCAGATCTCAAAAGAGCTGGCAGGGCTGTCCGAGAAGGACATGGACAAAATAATCTATCACATGAACGAAATCATTCATGTTCTGGAGGGTAATTAATATGGAAATTATTGAGTACAACGAGAAGTACAAGGACGATTTTATACGGTTTAATAAGGATTGGATCATCGACAATTTCGGTGCTTTGGAAAAGGAAGATATTGAAACCTTTGATACAATTGACAGGGAGCTGTCGAAAGGCGGCATGATTTATTTTGCCGTAGAAGACGGTGCTGCTCTCGCCGCTTGTATGACGAAACCTATGGAAAACGGCACATGGGAAATCTGCAAGCTCTGCTCCAACAAAAATTTACCTCACAAAGGCTGCGGAACGGCTGTGTTTCGTGCGGCAATGCAATGGGCGGTTGAGCATGGAGCAAAAAGATTGTTTATGTTGTCAAACAGTAAGCTGGAGGCTGCTATCCACATTTATCATAAGTATGGTTTTGAGGAAATCAAGCTTAATGATTACGAATATGTCCGCGGGGATATTGCTTTTGAAAAATGGGTGTGACCGGCGGTATAAAAAGGATGTTAAAAAACGAACGATACGTAAATGCTTCCAGCCGATTATTAAAATTATATGAAAGAACAGGCGATAAAAGAAACGCCGAGAATACGCAGAACATGGTGTTTATGCGGCTTCTCGGCGTTTTCTGCTCCTTAAGCCGGCTTAAATTTATCTTGTATGGGAGAAATTTTCTGCTTTTTATTTTATACATTCTCCGAGGCATATAACCTCGTCGCAGTATGATTTTAATTATTGTTTATCGGAAAATAAATTCATAAAATTTTCTTAAAAAATATTGACAAAACGGGTTATCGGTGCTATACTGTAAGCATAAACAATTGAACAATAATTCAAGTGTTCAAATTCTAAAATAAAGGAGCGGTTGAAATGACAGACAGAGAAGCGGTTCCATCCTGTGAATTTCATCATGCGCATGACGCGCTTATCGAAAAAATACAGGAGAGCATGCCGCAGGAGGAAATTCTGTACGACCTGGCGGAGCTGTACAAGGTTTTCGGCGACAGCACGAGAATAAAGATACTTTACGCGCTCTTTGAAGCCGAGCTTTGCGTTTGCGACATAGCTTCACTGCTCGGAATGAGCGTTTCGGCAATTTCGCATCAGCTGCGCGTTCTGAAGCAGGCTTGTCTTGTGAAATACCGCAGAGAAGGAAAAACGATTTTCTACTCGCTTGCCGATGATCATGTACGTTCGATAATCGGACAGGGAATTGAGCATATTGAAGAATAAGGAGACGTTTTATGAGCTTCTGGGATAGGATAGCCTGCTTTTATGACGCTGCGGAATGGCTTAACAGAAAGGTTTACCGCATAATGCTTACAGGAGTGAGGACTTTCGTGCCGTTCGGCGCGAAAGTTCTCGACTGCGCGGCGGGTACGGGTCAGCTTACGCTTGCGGCATCCGAAAAAGCAAACCATGTCATTTGTACGGACATTTCGCTGCCGATGCTAAGTCAGGCGCGGAGAAAGTGCAGAAAAAATAACATAAACAACGTTTCATTCGGTGAACGCGACATAACTGCGCTTTCCGACGCGGACGAAAGCTACGACGTCGTTATGGCGGGAAATGTGCTTCACCTGCTTGACTGTCCCGAAAAAGCGCTTTCGGAGATGTACAGAGTTACCCGAAGGGGCGGACGGCTTATTCTTCCGACATTTCTCACAGTCGGAAAAGCACCTGCGCTTATCGGCTTGTACAAGCTGATAGGTTTCAGACCCAGCGTATCGTATACTCCGGAGAGCTATTTTGAAATGCTGAAAAGCTGCGGGCTTGGGCGTGTTAAAATGAAAATTATCCGCGGAAGAGTACCTTGCGGATTTGCGGTTATTGAAAAAAGATAAATTTACAGAACGAAAGGATAAAAGGCTATGAAAAAGGTATATGAACTTACGGACCTGGACTGCGCAAACTGCGCGGCAAAAATGGAGCGTGCTGTTTCTGAAATCGAAGGCGTTGAAAGCGTTTCAATCAGCTTCATGACTCAGAAAATGACAATTATGACCGACGAGGCAGGTCATAAGGACATCATGAAAAAGGTCGTTAAGGTCTGCAAAAAAATCGAACCGGATTGCGTTATAAATCTGTAATTTCAGAGGTGCCGTTATGAGCAGAAAACAGAAAAAGTCGCTTATAAGAATAATTATAGCTGCAGTTTTATTTGCGGCGGGATATATTGTGCCGTTTGCCGATTTTCCTGCATGGGCGAAGCTTTGCTTTTTCGCCGCAGTCTATCTGGTCATTGGTTATGACGTTCTTTGGAAGGCTGTCAGAGGGTTGTTCAGCGGACAGCTTCTTGACGAGAATTTTCTTATGGCGATAGCGTCGGTCGGCGCGTTTTGCCTCGGAGATTACCCGGAGGCGGTCATGGTAGTTTTGCTGTATCAGATAGGCGAGCTTTTTCAGAGCTGCGCGGTTTCAAAGAGCCGCAAGAGCATTTCCGCACTTATGGATATTCGTCCGGACAGCGCGAACCTTGAGCGCGACGGAGCGATCGCGCAGGTAAGTCCCGAAGAAGTTAAAATCGGCGACATTATCGTTATACGTCCCGGCGAGAAAATTCCGCTCGACTGCACTGTCGAGGAGGGAAGCTCCTCCGTGGACACCTCGTCTGTAACAGGCGAATCCGTTCCGCGCGACGTAAGCATAGGCTCGGCGCTTATAAGCGGCTGTGTTAATATCAGCGGACTGCTCCGCTGCCGCGTTACCGCGGGATTCGGAGAATCGACCGTATCCAAGATACTTGCACTTGTTGAAAATGCGGGTGAACACAAGGCGCGCGCAGAAAACTTCATCACACGCTTCGCGCATGTTTATACCCCTGCAGTGGTTGCTGCGGCTGTGATTCTCGCTGTTGTTCCATCGATGTTTGATGGGAACTGGAGCGAGTGGATACACCGTGCGCTGACGTTCCTGGTTATTTCATGCCCGTGCGCACTGGTGATTTCTGTTCCGATGTCGTTTTTCGGCGGGATAGGCGGGGCTTCGCGCTGCGGGATACTCATAAAGGGCGCGGAATATCTCGAACAGCTTGCAAATGTAAAGACAATGGTTTTCGATAAGACCGGTACTCTTACCGAGGGCAGCTTCAGAGTTACTCAGGTGAACGCCGCAGGCTGTACAAAAGAAGAACTTGTCGAAGCGGCGGCGTATGCCGAAGCGTATTCGCATCATCCGATAGCGCAGTCGCTAAGAGCGGCTTACGGCTCCGAACCCGACTCCTCGCGGCTGTCCGATGTTTCGGAAATTCCGGGGCAGGGAATTTCCGCGCAGCTCGACAACGAACCCATTCTTGTTGGAAACGCGCTGCTTATGGAGAACAGCGGCGTTGAATTTACCGTTTGCGACGCGGTCGGAACTATCGTTTATGTGGCGCGCGGCGGAAAATTCCTCGGAAGCGTCATTATTTCTGATACGGTTAAGCACGACAGCGCCGAAGCTATAAAAAAGCTGCGCGAACGCGGTGTTGAACGCACAATAATGCTTACGGGAGACAGCGAATCGGCAGGGCAGACGGTCACAAAGCGGCTCGGAATTGACGAGGCGCACTGCGGGCTGCTCCCCGGAGACAAGGCGGAGCGGGTTGAAAAGCTGCTTTCCGAAAAGAAAGGCGTGCTTGCATTTGTCGGCGACGGCGTGAACGACGCGCCCGTGCTTACACGCGCGGATATAGGAATTGCAATGGGAGGAATCGGTTCGGACGCGGCGATCGAAGCGGCGGATATTGTCATCATGGACGACAAGCCTTCCAAAATTCCGCTCGCGGTCGGAATTGCACGAAAAACATTGCGTATTGTAAAAGAAAATATCGTTTTTGCACTTGGCGTAAAGGCTCTGTTCCTGCTTTTGGGGGCGCTTGGCTTTGCAAATATGTGGGCGGCGGTCTTTGCGGACGTGGGTGTTTCGATAATAGCGATCCTTAATGCAACAAGAGCGTTAAGAACGAAAAATCTGTAATATTTGCGGACGTCAGGCAGGTGCGGACGTCCGCTTAATTATACGCTTTTATATCAGCTTTCCAAGCTCCGAATCGAAATCGTCCAGCAGAAGCCGCAGCGCCGTGAAGCTCATAAGGCTGTAATTGTCCGCTCCGCATTTTTCAACGGGAATTTCAAGCGGCTCGATTATTTTTCCTGATAGCGCCGTAAGCTCGCGGTTAAGCGATACCATAAGCGTGTCGTCGGTTTCGCTTGAGAAGGAGATAGTAGCTGTGTCGGAAAGTCCGCAGGCAACGGTCGGAATATCTCTTTCACGGAGAATACGGCGGTGAGCAGCGTTGTCCGCGTTAATTATTGCGGTGCATCCATCTGGAAGCGCTGCGGGCAGCTGTCCGTCCTGTTTAAGCAGGACTATCCCTCCCGATATCCCGCTGAAAACAGGGGTTTCGCAGTCAAAAATAAGCAGATTATATCCTGAACCGAGCCTTTCAATACGGTTTTCACAAAAGTAAGTAATATCATAGGTTTCGGACAGCCGGTTTTTCACTAGCTTTCCGATTTTGTCGCTGCCGATGCTGCCGACAATAAAAATATCGGTCATTTTTCCCTCCGCAATTAAAAATCCCGCAGTGATTAGTGTAACCGCTGCGGAACTTTTTTAAACGTTATTTTATTTCAAATTCTGCGGTAAGCGTAATGTTCTCAACAGGCTTTACAACGCGGTATTTCCCTGCTGTTAGCGGCTGCGAATAGAACGATGGTTCAAGCGAAACCGAGGTTGTCTGCTTTGTTGAATTTGTTCCGATAAGATAGCCTAACTCGATGAAAGCAGAAGTTTCCGAGAACGGTATAGATGTCCATTCGCCGCTTTTGAACTGTTCAAGCGTATATTCGCATCCAAAGCCGTACTCCGCATATTCCGCCGAACCGACGTATTCATATTCAAGCGTAATAGAGCGGGTTTCAAGCGTAATTTCACTTTCGGCGATCTTCATTGTTATATCATTTTCAGTAAGCGGCGGGTTTTCCGCAAGGACCTGAAAATATGTATCGTAGTCCTCGCCGGCAATCTGCGTTACAATGCGGTACTCGCACATAAGTTCAAGCGGTTCGTAGTCGGACATATTCAGCGTTGCTGTTATTGGATTTTCCTCCGAAATAAGCACTTGTGCGGAAGGATTTTCGGCGGGACTGCTGCTAACGATTTCCGCCCAGCCGTTTTCAGTCAGTTTTTCGAGCCGAAAACTCATGCTGCCCGTGCCTGAAATGTCACCGTAACAGCCCGCTGTAACGCTTATAATGCTTGTTTCGGGAGTGATAAGCTCGTCGTTGTTCAAAGCAAGGTAAAAGTGAGGTTCAGGCTCTTGCGCGGGAGTGGAATTTTCTTCAGGATTAGTGAGCGGCGCTTGAGTTACCGCTGCTTCGGAGCTGCACCCTGACATTGCAGCCAGCGCGGCAGCTAAGCAAAAAAATAAATAAAATTTCTTCATAGAATGCCCCTTTAGATTTTTAGTATTTGTCTATAACACTCGGCATGAGTCGCAAAGGTTGCGTCCGCTTGACGAAAGGGGGAAGCTTGAAGGTTTTGCATATATTTTTTATATTTTTTTCAAAAAAGTATTGACTTTTTCAGCGGCAATATGGTATAATAAATTTTGCAAGTTTAAGAGCGGATGTGGTGGAATGGCAGACACGTTGGCTTCAGGTGCCAATGGTAGCAATACCGTGCAGGTTCAAGTCCTGTCATCCGCACCATAAAATCGAGGTGTGGCTCAGTTTGGTAGAGCGCTGCGTTCGGGACGCAGAGGCCGTGGGTTCAAGTCCCGTCACCTCGACCATGATTTATTGACCAAAAAGATATTATGCCCGCAAACGGCTGTGTGAAGCCATTTGCGGGCATAAATCTTGTCAAAGACAGGATTCACGGTCCACAGATATTTTCGACACGAAAATGGACTTGAACCCTCCCCTGCAAAATTTTCTTGGTAGACAAATGCTGGAAAATTCTAACGCTCAAAAAATTTTAATTATGAGTTTTTCGACATTTGTCTTGGCAGAAAATTTGAGTTTTACTGGTAATTTATCCTATCTTTGATGTTAAATCGGTAAACAATAGAGGAGTGACTTATGAAAAAAGTTGCAATTATAAGTATCGCAAGCGTGGTGATTGTACTTGTATCTATTTTTCTGATGGTGTGGTTAACAAAAAGTGATTTGGAGAAATATATCATTATACACAATGAATATTATATTGAAAAATGGGATTTCGATCACATAAATATTGATAGCGAAAATCAAACAATACGGATAAGGTTTGATAAGAAAAGTGGTGCCTGGAATGATAATGTTGATGATATTGAGAAGATATACAAATGGCTTAACAACAAAATTTATGAAAACAACAGTTTAAGAGAGTATTCGATTAATATTGATTTTGTTGGTATCGGAGAATACTTTTCAATTCGGAATATAACTTTTGATTTAAATCAATTGGAAATATGGTGCAATACAACTGTTGACATTAAGGAAATATCTGCCGAGTTCTCGGATGCAACAAAATTATATTTATTTCCAGCATTTTATAATGATATAACGGAAATCGAGGGATTCAGTAACCTTCAATATATTTATTTCAGCAACACAATAACAGATGATGAAATTTTGACAATAAAATTCTATTTCCCTGATTGCGAGTTAGAAAGCGGCGGTTATTAGCATTTATGATTGAAGCGCTAAGTCTAACGCTAAATTATGCAGCTTTAATACTTAATCCGAAATGAAAGGTTTATGCGCAGACATTGGGGTGTGAAAACCACAATGAGTTCTTAACATTTTTGCTTAATGAGAAGGTGCAGTTTTATGAAAATAAAAAAGAGATTGTTGATTGTGATAATATTAAGTTTATCTATGGTCTTTCTTGTTTTTTCTTGTTATTTTTTCCCAAGAGTTTTTGCGAACACAGAAATTAAAACTATGTACAAAATAAAAAGCATCTTAAATTCTTATATAGATTTTAAATCCGATGATCTCATCGACTTTATAGATCACACATTTAATGCGGGAGATTATAAATATGAAAATGACGAGCTGCAGCTTACTTTAGGAGTGCAAACAAGTAATGATATTATAGACCTTGTCTCTGAGGCTTCCATTTTGTGTGATGAGATCAAAACCTATATAAACAGCAATTCTAATTTTAATGGTAAAAAGGTTGATATAACTCTTAGTATAGAACATTGGGCAGAGTGGGTTGTTATTTTAAAGCCAAATTCAAACCACATAATTATAGGTTTAGGGCATCAAATGTCAATAACCCAAATTCTAAGTTACTGCAAAGAGTTTGAAATAATAAATATTGGTGGATACTGGGGTAATGATGTTTCAATTCCCGATGATATTGAGAATAATTTTTTTGTGGATTTTAACGCCTTGAAAGCTCTGAAAATAAGTGATATAAAAACGTCTGAAATGGAAAAACATCTTAATGAAGTTGTTACAGATCTGCGTGAAAATGGCACAGACGTGGTAACAGAGGTACGGCAATCATAGTCAATTAGAAAAAGATAGCAATGAAACAAGAGTGAATTAGTCATCACAGTCCAAACAGCCAGTGTAATCAAAAGACTGTTTGGCAGTATCGGCATAACACTAATAAAACAATCGGCTCTTGATAATTTCAAAACTGAGGCAAAACACCGCCTCGGTTATTTTTGCTTAAAGCACATTTGATTTGATTATGATAGTCCAAAAAGCCTGTGGAATCAAAAGGCTGTTGCGGTGTTTTCAAGCCCGTAACGTCTTGGCGACCAATTATATTTCCGAATTACGTCGGAAAACAAAAAATGCGCCCGTAAATCGCTTTTCATAAATAGAAAAGCAACTTACAGGCGCCCATGCTTACAATATTTAAAAAATGGTAATCGTCAAAATATCTAATTTCAACCAAGAAAATTTTGTGGGGGAGGGTTCAAGTCCTGTTTCGTGTCGAAAATATTCGCGGACGGTGAATCCTGTTTTTGACAAGATTTATGCCCACAAATGGCTTTGTACAGCCGTTTGCGGGCATATATCCTATACAGAGTCAGTAAATGCGGAACCTTCTCTTCAAGCTGCTGAAGGAATTGGAGCAAAAGGTTCCAAGCAGCGCAATAATAAGCCTATATTATTCTTTTACAGAACCTGTAACAAGGTTGCTGTAAATCGACTTCTGTAAAACTAAGAAGAGTATCAGCGACGGGATTATACAGATGATAATACCCGCAAAAATAACCTCCCATTTTGCGCCGTAAGGTCCGATAAAGCGGTACAGCGCCGTTGAAACAACGTTGTTTTCCGCGCTGGGCATATAAAGGTTGGCTGTGTAGAAGTCGTTGTAAATTCCTACAAATTTTATTACAAGAACGGTCGCTATTGCCGGTCTCAGCATTGGCAGAATAATGCTCCAGTAAACGCGCGGATATGAGCAGCCGTCGAGAATTGCGCTTTCGTCGAGCGAAACCGAGATATTGTCCAGGAACTGAATGAAAATATATATAGAAACAATGTCCGTTCCGATATAAAGCACGCATGGCGCGGCGAGAGAGTCAAAAAGTCCGAGCGCATTCACAATCTGAAAGACCGTTACCTGCATTGATATATTCGGCAGAAGCGCCGCGAAGAGAAATACGAACTTAACCGCGCGCGTGAACATCATTCTGAAGCGCTGGAGGACGAACGCCGTCATTGTACCGGTGATTATTGTTCCCGCGCAGGAAACAACGAGGATTATCGCCGTATTCGCAAGACCGCGCAGGACGTTGCCGTTGATGAACGCGATCTTGAAGTTTTCAAACTGCGGCACTGCGGGGAGCTGGAAAACGTTTGTGCCGATATATTCTTCGTGCGTCTTGAACGCGCCGATCAGTACGACGAGCAGAGGAATTATAACGATAAGGCAGCAGGCGATGAGAAATGCGTATTTCAATATTTTTATGATTATTGTTACTGCCGCAGGCGTTTCGCGGAATCTGTAATTGCTTAGGTCAAATTTCTTTTCGCCCTGCTGAACCTGTAAATCGGTCCGGTTTGTGCCGTTCATTGTTATTTATCCTCCTTAAACGCAAGTTTCTGTATTCCCGTAATGACGAGAATTATAGCAAGCAGGACAATCGCCATTGCGCTCGCAAGCCCGACCTTATGATACTGGAAAGCGGTTTCTATAGTCTTGATAACAAATGTGCTGGTGCCGCTGCGTCCGCCGGTTATGATATACGGTATCTCAAATACCGAAACCGCGCCCTTGACCGCAAGGATAAGCTGAAGGGCAACAATGGGACGGATGCTTGGAAAAATAATATATCTGAAGCGCTGCCATGCATTTGCGCCGTCCAGATCCGCAGCTTCGTATATATCGGGGGATATTGACTGGATAGCGCCGATGAACATAATTATATCGAAACCGATATAACGCCATATTGAAGCGAAAACAAGGCAGAAATTTACGATACTTGGCTCAGAGAGCCACTTTACAGGCTCCATTCCGAGCATAACCAGTATGCTGTTGAGAGTGCCTTCTGTATTGGTTATTCCGTCGCCCTTCTGAAAGAAACGGCGGAATATAAGCGAAACCGCAACGCCGTTCATCATATACGGGAAGAACAGAATACCCTTGAATAAATTTGCAAATTTTATTTTTGAGCATAAAAGCGTTGCAATAAGAAGTGCAAATGCAAGCTGCACAAAAGAGCCGAGAAGATAATACAGGCTGTTTGCAAAGGTTTTGAGATAGCTGTCATCGGTAAACATGCGGACATAGTTATCAAAACCTACCCACTCTACAGAAACGCCCATCTGATCGCGTTTCTGGAAGCTGTATATGCCCATATTCACCGCGGGAATAAGTGTAAAAAGAATAAGGAGCACAAGCGGAATAAGCAGAAACAGGACGGTCGTCATGTACTTCTGCCCCGTGTAGCCGCTGAGCCATTCGCCGAAGGTTCGTTTTTTTGGAGCTGCGGCAGTTGCCATCGGAGTTCACCCTTTCCGGAAATTATTATTAGAAATGCCGGTCCGGGAAGTGCTGCGACCCGAACCGGCTTTCTGAGGAATATATGAAGATTGGCTTAAACTGATTGATTATACTGTTTTTCGATCTTCCTATAGACAATGTCTATAGGAAGATTCGCCGTTTCTGCGAAGCAGTGTGGCGGCATAGCTGCCGGAGAAGCCGTACAATACTGATTCCGTCAAAGCGGACAGGCTTTGACATACCGCCTTTTAGGGGGCAATCAACATATAGACAACGTCTATATGTTGATTAGGAATTAGTATTACTGCTGTGCAGCTTCGTATGCTGCGAAGTCTGCGTTCTTATCACGCGCTGCGTTCCACTTTGCGTTAGCGTCGGCAAGAATAGCCTTGAAGGCGTCCTCGGATTCGCCTGCGAATGCAGCTTCCGCAATCTGAATCTTGAAGTTTGCGGCGTCGCCCTGCCATGTGCCTACCTCGGATTCATTGTTGATAGCGTCCCATACGCCTACAAGACCTTCGGGAGGAGTTTCTGTGAGGAACATTTCAACATCTGCGAAATCTGTGAGGTAATCAGGCATTTCAGCGCCCTTGAGAGCGGAAAGAGAGCCTTCGCTCTGTGCAAAACCGGATTCTTCAACAAACCATGTGATATACTTTTTCCCAAGCTCCTTGATTTCTTCGGAGCTGTTTACGTTTACGCCTAAGCAGTAGTCGGCGGTGGATTCTGCGTACTGCTTGCCGTCCTTGCTGAAGGGAGCGGGCATATAGCCTATATCGTCGGGGTTGGGACCTGCCTCCTTGAACTGAGAAACTGCCCATGAACCCATTACCATTGTAGCGATCTTGCCTTCGTTGATAGCAGCCTTGCAGCCTTCCCAGTCGGTAGTCATAGGATCTTCTTCGTGTAAAGCGGGATTTCTGAATACGTCGAACATGAGCTTGTAAACATCATAGTAAGCGTCGCCTTCAACGAAAAGGTCTCTCTTGGAAGTGAGGATATCGGTTTCGTATGTGGGGCTGCCGGAAGCTGATATAACGAGAGAGGGCCACTGCGTTAAAGTCCAGCTTGCGTCCGCATAGTTTGTGTAGTAAGGAATTGCGTCGGTGTTATCGGCTATAAGCTGTAAGTCAGCAAGGAATTCATCGGGAGTTTTTGGAAGCGTGGTAACTCCTGCGTCCGCCCATACCTTCTTGTTGTAGCAAAGACCGCCTGAAACAGTACCAAGATGTGCGATGCCGTAAACTGTTCCGTTGTACATCTTCTTATCTGCCCAGTTATATTTTTCCTTTAAAGCGTCGTAAGCTCCGAGGGGTTCAAAGAAGTTTGAAAGATCCATGAGCTTAACGGTATCCGGAATCATGAGAACGTCGCCGTAGTCCTTTGTGCTCATCATTGTGGGAACGTCGGTGGAGTAATTTGTAAAGCCCTGATACTTTACTTCGCAGTTGTACTTTTCTTCAAAAGCGTCTGTCATTGCATCAAGGGTGCCGTCTTCGAGGCGGTCTGTACGATGAGTGAGAACCTTTAAGGTGAGTTTTTCGCCGGATGTGTTGTTTCCGTTTTCGGAAGCAGTTGTTTGCGCTCCCGCGTTATCTGCCGCAGAGGTAGTTGTTGTGTTTGTTTGTTCTCCGCCGTTATTGCAGCCCGCGATAGAAAGTGTTGCTGCAACTGCGAGGAATCCGGCCATAATCTTTTTGAGCTTCATGATGTGACCATCCTTTCGTTGTTTGAAAAGCGATTCGCTTTCCGAATTTGTAATGTTTTGATTTTGCATTTTACACGTCAAGTTGCCTAAACGATTTCCAATTTTTGCTTAACGTAATTCATATTATACATATTTTTTACTTAATGTCAACACTTTAATTGCAATTTCGTTTAAAAATAATAAATAAAGTCAATTGATTTTGTGCAGAAAATCCTTACTTACTTTAGTTGCTGTTTTCCTCATTCCTTAATTAAGTAACATCAGATTTATTAGGTTACAATTGTGAAATTCGTTGCTTCGAGCATATTATATGCTTCAATATCTCAAATAAACAAGCTTTTTTATGGAAAATTGTGCTAATTGGCGCGGCTTTTGACATGTCCGGCTTATCTAACGCCCAGCCAAACGCCGCTGTCCGCACATACTGCTGCATTTATTTCCGGGGCAGCTCCGCCGAAAATTTTCAATGCCACGGGACGCACCAGCTGGTTTCCGCCGCGCTGCGCTTTCGTTTTGCTTTGCAAAACGAAAGCCGTGCGCCCCGCCGATTTCGGCGGAGCCGCGCGGCGCGCCGCATTCCGGCAAAGCCGGAATGCGGCAGGCGGCTATCGCCGCCTCATAGCCGATTTCCCGCTTCGCGGGAAATCGGCGCGCCGCGCTCTGCGTCTTTCACCCTATCACGCTATCCGCATATAGTAATAGCAGGCAGAAAGGCGTCTGCCGACAACGGATTATAGAAAGGGAGATAAAGATGAAGCTTGAACGGACGCTTTGTGATGTCCGCCCGGGACAAAAGGTGAAAATAAAGCAGGTCAACCATTGCGGAAGCATACGCCGCCGCCTGCTGGATATAGGACTTGTAAACGGAACGGTAGTGGAGTGCGTCGGAAAAAGCCCGTGCGGCGACCCCTCCGCTTTTCTGATCAGAGGAGCAGTCATTGCCATACGTTCAGAGGACTGCTGCAAAATATCGGTTTTTGACGAACCGGGCTGAAAAGAAAGGAGAAATACATGGGGCTTACAAGTAATTCAACGGGCCGCGGCGCGGTAGACCGTGGGATAGATATAGCAAAATCCGGCTCATCGGCGCGGATAATCGCGCTTGCCGGAAATCCGAACGTAGGCAAGAGTACGGTTTTTAACGCGCTTACGGGAATGAATCAGCACACGGGAAATTGGGCGGGAAAAACCGTTGCAAACGCGCAGGGTACTTTTGCAACGCAGCAGGAGCAGTATATTCTTGTTGATCTGCCGGGTACATACTCGCTTATGGCGCATTCCGCCGAGGAGGAAGCCGCACGGAATTTTATCTGCTTTGGCGACGCCGACGCAGTAGCGGTTCTTTGCGACGCTACCTGTCTTGAACGCAACCTTAATCTTGTGCTGCAAACTCTTGAAATAACCGACAGGGTGATCGTTTGTGTCAATCTTATGGATGAAGCGGAACGCAAGGGAATTTCTCTTAATTTATCCGCAATATCTGAACGGCTCGGAGTTCCCGTTGTTGGAATCTCGGCAAGAAAAAAGAAAAGCATAGCAAAGCTGACTGCACAGATGGACAAAATGATGAGCGGGCAGACCTGCACAAAACCAATGAAAATACGCTATACAAAAGGAATCGAGGAAGCAATTGCTTTGCTTGAACCTGTTGTAGCGGAGGAGTTTCCCGGACTGCTGAAGCCGCGCTGGATAAGTCTGAAGCTGCTTGAAGGAGATGAACAGCTGATACGGGAAATAGAAAAAAATATAGGTTATCCCGTTTTTTGCAGTCAGCAGGTCTTTGAAGCGCTTGAACGTGCAAAATCGCTGCTCTACGAAAACGGAATAACCTCCGATAATTTCAAGGACAATGTTGTCGCCTCACTGGTGCTTGCTGCCGAAGAGATCTGCATGGACACAGTCGTGAGCGAGAAAAGCGACTATAATGCGGCAGACCGACGCGCGGACCGTATACTTACGGGGAAATGGGTCGGCTATCCTCTGATGATACTGCTTCTTTTGGGGATTTTCTGGCTTACGATCGTAGGTGCGAACTACCCGTCGCAGCTGCTGTCGGCAGGTCTTTTTAGGCTTGGCGATTTCTTAAGAGAGATTTTTGCCTCGCTTGGCGCGCCCGAATGGCTTAACGGACTTATAGTCGATGGAGCATATAAGGTGCTGGCATGGGTCGTTTCGGTAATGCTGCCGCCAATGGCTATTTTCTTTCCGCTTTTCACTCTGCTTGAGGATTCAGGCTACCTTCCCCGCGTTGCATACAATCTCGACAAGCCGTTTAAGCGCTGCTGCGCCTGTGGAAAACAGGCTCTCACAATGGCCATGGGCTTCGGCTGCAACGCGGCGGGAGTTGTGGGCTGCCGCATAATAGATTCTCCGCGCGAGCGTCTTATAGCCATACTCACCAATAATTTCGTTCCCTGCAACGGGCGATTCCCCATGATACTCAATATAATAACAATTTTCTTTTTGGGTACAGCCTGCGGCGGTTTTTCGTCGATACTTTCCGCGCTTATTCTCACGGGCTTCATTCTCCTCGGAATTGCGATGACCTTCGCGGTGTCAAAATTACTGTCAAAAACAATTTTGAAAGGAGTTCCGTCATCGTTTACTCTGGAACTGCCGCCATATCGCAGACCGCAGTTCGGCAAAGTAATTGTACGTTCAATTTTCGACCGCACTCTTTTTGTGTTAGGACGCGCGGCAGCGGTCGCAGCTCCTACCGGACTTTTGATATGGATTCTCGCAAACGTGACTGTCGGCGACCTGAGTATTCTGCGGCATATAACGGATTTTCTTGATCCTTTCGGACGTCTGCTTGGTCTTGACGGAGTTATTCTTGCGGCGTTTATCCTCGGAATACCCGCCAATGAAATTATTATTCCGATAATAATTATGACATATCTCTGCGAAGGCAGCCTGCTTGAAATGGAGAGCCTGACTCAGCTGCACGAGCTGCTCACAGCGAACGGCTGGACAATAATAACCGCGATAAACGTGATTTTGTTCTCGCTTTTTCACTGGCCTTGTTCAACCACGCTCATGACAATAAAAAAAGAAAGCGGCAGTCTCAAATGGACGTTTGCCGCATTCATTATCCCGACGATAGTCGGAATGGGGTTATGTTTTCTGGTGAATCTGATAGGGAGTCTGTTTGTTTAACCGGAAAGGACGGCACGCGCCGCACCGCAGCTTTGCTGCGGTGCATATACGGCGGCTTTGCCGCCGTATTGCCTGTTTCGGCACAGCCGAAACAGGCGCGCGTGCGCCGCTTTTGCAGCCCGCGCGAAGGCAGCGGGACAAGCGCTTTCCTCCGCCCTGCGGCGCTTGACCTCGTGTGAAAAAGAACGGCATATAAAAAGCCGCCGGTTTGCACTGAGGCTTTTAAATTTTTCCGAAAGGTAATATTTTTGAAGCTTCAGACCGCCTTTCGTTTCATATGCGAATATATGGCTGAACATACGCGCGTTTAATTTGCGGCGGATGTTCGGTTTGTGAATACTTGAATTTGGAAATTATTTCATACACGTTATAACGTATCTTTGTTTAAACATTTCGTCAAGTTCTTCATACATTTCCTCATTTATGAGCGCGTAGATATTTTTGTCGCCTGAGGTATCCACGTCGCATACCGAGCTTATATAATACTCGTCGAATACGACCTCCGGCTGAAGCAGATCCGCACATCTGAAATTTTCAAGCTGTTCTTCGCTGTACTCATAATTGTGATAATCATAGCTTATAACAGGCGAGAAGCGGTTGTCAACTCCCAGAACAAGGTAATAAATATATTCGCTGTCGTTCTGCTTTGTGTACATTACCTCGTTTGCGAGAAGCTCCTTAAATTCTGACTCGTAAACCAGTATCATTTCGCTATCCTGCTCTATCCACGAGTTTTTGTCTTTAGGAACTCTCATAACCGACCGTGTAGGACTGCTCTTTACAGCGTCTGTTGCTGCCCCGCCCGCCGTCGGAAGCGTTCCGAAGCGGCTCAGGTACGCGCAGGTGTTCGTGTAGCTTTCGTATATGTTTATTCTGGTTATTGTATGGTAAAGCTGCTTCTCCGAAACATTTATACTGTTTTCCAGGGTGACGTTTGCGATGCGAAGCGTGCCTATTGCCGCGTCTTTGTGCCTGCCGTATGATTCATCGGCGGACAGGTCTGCTTCAAGAGCGGCGGTAAGCGCTTCCATATCGGCTTCTTCAATGAAGATATATTTTATATTGCCGTTATGTTCATTTTCGAGCGCAAACGCATATTTAAGCTCTTCCGAGGAGCTTACATCGCTGATGGCAAGCGTGAGATCCTGTTTTGCGTACATTTTAAGCGTGTTCAGCTTGTCAAGGCGATAGCCCTCGGTCGCGTACATTTCTTCCCAGAAGCTGTCAGGTTCGCCTGCATAGCAGCGTGAAACGTATTGCCCGTTTCTGAGGTAATATTCAATGTAGATCGTATCGTCGCCCATTCCGTTGGAAGCCGAACGGTTGTCTATTTTATTTTTGTGCAGCTCGGTAATCATTTTTGAAGAATCAGTATTGCCTTTTACGACCGCGCTGCTTGTTCCGTTCATGTTGTACTGATAAATTTTAACATATTCAATATCACTTTCCTCGGGGATATATGCGGCTATTCCGAAGCCCTCGCCCTTGTACAGGATAAAGCAGAGCGCAAGCCCGCCGATAGTCATTGCGGCGTATTTAATAATAAATTTCAGCGCATTTTTTATCCGCTTATAGTTTATCAGCTCCATTATAAGCAGGAGGATAAGCGCAATAACTGCGGCAACAGCGCCGTTTACGGCAAAGTCCGGAGTTTCTCCGCCGTTTAATATGAACATTAAAGCGATATATGTCGTGATAGCTCCGAGGATAACGAGCGCTGCGGATATTGTGAAAACGGGTCTGAAAACGAACGGCTGACCTATTCTGTGCGCGGGGCGCTTTTTGTACAGAACGAACGCGATCACGAGCATAATAGCCGTCATTATCAGCGCAATAATTATCGGTACAGGCAATTCAAATACTGTCGCTTCAAAATAACAGCCGACCGGCGAGGTCACCGCGATAACATAGCCGAGAAAGCCCATGAGCGCTTGTAAAAATCCCGTTGTGCTGAGCATATTCCCGCTGTCAAGCCCGAAAGCGTTGACGTAAGAGATATATGTGCCGAGGATTGTGAAAAGCGGCACCGCAAAGTTGAGCGCGATAGGGTAGAGAATAGCTTCCGTGAGCCGTCCGCAGCATATCGTGAGCATGGTGTTGAACGCCGCGAACATAAGCAGGAGCGCAAATGCGAGGAATACAATGCTGAAATCCATATGGGCGTCAGCGGATTTCCGTACTATGTAGGTTACGGGGATTGATAATGCGAAAGGAACGGCAAACGCGCCGAAGCCCGCGCAGATGTCTCCGATAAAGCGCTGTCCTGCGGTGAGCGGGAGGGAAAGAATGTTGTCCGCGCTCGTTTTTGTATAAAGGTGCTTCATTGCGGTAAGCGGAGCGATAAATGTCACCGCGACGAGTCCCACAAAAGATATTATCGAAAGAATTATCGCCGCCGTTTCAACGGAAATTGATACCGCCCTGCTCTTTGAAACCATCATCATCGGGAAAAACAGGAACGAGAAGATCGTCGAAAAAATTATACAGCTTTTCAGCCTGCCGAGCTGATAAGTGAAATATTTAAGCGCATAATTTTTATTTTCAGAGCGCTGCTGCGTCATAGCCCATGCCCTCCATTTCATATATAAATATTTCGTCAAGCGTAAGCGGAACGAGGTCGAGGAATTTCGGGCTGTGCTTCTCTATCGCCGCGCGTATCTCGTTCTCGCTGCCTCTTGCGATTATCTGTACAACGCTTCCTCTTGTTTCAAGGTGCAGTATTTCAAGCTCAGGAAAGTCTTCCCTTGAACACGGCGCGCCGAAAGCGGTCTGAACCTTGCGGATATTGCCCATAACGCTGTCAAGCTCGCGGCAGAACACGATTTTTCCGTTGTGCAGCAGCGCCGCCGTGTCGCAGAACTCCTCAATTTCCTTGAGGTTGTGCGACGAAAGGATAACGCTTGTTCCGTTATCGAGCATTGCGTCGATCATCATATTTTTGACGATTATGCGCATTGTCGGGTCAAGTCCGTCGAACGCTTCGTCGAGGAAAATATACTTCGTACAGCAGGCAAGCGCGCATATAACCACCGCCTGCCGCTTCATGCCCTTTGAAAAGCCCGAAAGCCGCTTGTTCATCGGGAGATTGAGCACGCTGTGCAGCTTCTCGAATTTCTCCTCCGAAAATGTTGAGTAAAAACGCTTGTAGTAGTTTTTCAGCTTTTCAAGCGTCATTGTCGAAAACTGTATCGTTTCGTCGTTTACGAAGCAGATTTTTTCCTTTGTTTTTACATTGTCCCAGACGTTATCGCCGTCTATTCTGACGGTTCCGCAGTCGGGCTTATATACCCCTGAAAGCACCCGCAGAAGCGTGGATTTTCCTGCGCCGTTTGAGCCTAGCAGACCGAACGCCCGCCCATTGGGAACGGTCAGGCTTACCTCGTCGAGAACCTGCTGTCCATCGAAGTTAAGACTGATTTTTTGAATTTCAATCACGATTGTTCCCCCTCTTCGATTTTTTCAATCAAGCCGATTATTTCATCTTTTTCGATCCCCGCGGAAAAAGCGCTGCGAAGCGTTTTTTCAACTGCGCAAAGAAGCTCTCTGCGGATTATTTCCGTGGTTGCCTCGCGCCGCGCGACATAGCTGCCCTTAGCGGGAATAGAATAGATCAGTCCGCGCTGTTCCAGCTGTGCGTAGGCTTTCTGAACCGTATTCGGATTTATTCCGAGCGATTTTGCAACCTCGCGCACGGCAGGCAGCTTTTCATTTTCTTCCATTGTACCATTGAAGATAAGTCCGGTAATGCGGTCGCAGAGCTGCTCGCAAATCGACGCTCCGCCTTCAAGCTGCATGGCAAACAAGTTATCAGCCTCCTTTGTTTTAACTGTACTATATCATTTAGTACAGTTTGAGTATAGCATATTTAACTGCCGTTGTCAAGATGCAGAATAAAATTTTTTAGCTCTGTCAAATTGCAAAAAAAATACTCCGACTTACGCCAAAAAGCGTGAAAAACGGAGAAAAAATGAAATTTCTTTAAAAATATGTTGCAAAATCCGCCGAAAAATACTATACTTCAATAAGGGGCTTACCCTGTCATTTAACGTAGCAAGTGTTGTACTGTTCAGTTGATCCCTGAATGAACAGTAAAATGTAACCCCCGCCTTAGAGATGGGGCATCTTGCATAAGTTATATGTGTAAAAAAGAACAGAAAGAAGAAAAGATAAACATGATAGATATTTTTAAGGATCTTGCGATAATAATTTTGGCGGCAAAGCTCTGCGGACTTGCGGCGAAGAAGCTGAAAGCGCCGCAGGTAGTCGGTGAAATTCTCGCCGGTCTTATAATAGGCCCGTGCTGTCTGGGATGGGTGAATCAGTCGGATTTTCTTGCGGGAATGGCTGAAATCGGCGTTGTTTTGCTGATGTTCGGCGCGGGGCTTGAAACAAATATGAAGCAGCTGCTCAAAACAGGTCCGAAGGCGCTGCTTGTGGCGGTGATCGGTGTAGCTGTGCCGCTTTTGGGCGGATTTCTGCTGTACGGCTGTTATTACGGCTTCGGCGCGGTCGGTTCGGACGAGTTTTACCGCGCGCTTTTTATCGGCACGATAATGACGGCGACCTCCGTTGGAATAACCGTCCAGACGCTCAAGGAGCTGGGGCGTTTGAAGGGCGAGATAGGAACGCTTATCGTGAGCGCGGCGATAATCGACGACGTTATCGGAATTATTGTTCTCACCTTTGTTATCGGACTTAAGACCCCCGATTCGCAGCCGCTCGACGTTGTTAAAAACACGCTGTTTTTCCTGCTGTTCAGCGTCGGCGTCGGCATAATCAGCTATTACGCGTTTAAATTTATCGACAAACGCTATCCGCACAAGCGCCGTATTCCGATACTGGGACTTGCTCTGTGCATGATAATGGCGTACTGCGCGGAGCATTTCTTCGGAATTGCCGATATTACGGGCGCATATGTTGCCGGTCTTATTCTCTGCAATCTGCGCGATTCAGAGTATATCGCGGAAAAGATGGACATAAGCTCGTATATGCTTTTCGGACCCGTTTTCTTTGCGAGTATCGGGCTTAAGACCGAGTTTTCGGGCTTTACTGCATCACTGCTTGTTTTCTCGCTGTTGTTCGTGGCAGTTGCGCTTTTAACTAAGGTTATCGGCTGCGGCGCGGTTGCAAAGCTGTTCGGGTACAAAATGCGCGACAGTCTGAAGGTCGGCGTAGGAATGATGACGCGCGGCGAGGTTGCGCTTATAGTTTCGCAGAAGGGACTGGCAGTCGGGCTGCTTGATTCGGTCTACTTTCCGTCGGTAATTCTTCTGATATTAGTTTCATCAATTCTCACGCCGATCGTGATGAAGCTCCTCTACCGCGGCGAGCCGCTGCCCGACGATGAACCTGTCGGAAAAGAACTTCCCGAAATCGCGGAAAGCAAGGCTACATAATTTCGCGGCTGTCGAGGATTATTGTGAACGGTCCGTCGTTAAGCAACTCGACCTTCATATCCGCGCCGAACTCGCCGTGTTCAACTGTTTCTATATACGCGCTGCATCTCTCCAGAATATATTCGTAAAGGCGATTGGCGTCCTGCGGAGCACCTGCTTCCGTGAAAGACGGTCGGTTGCCTTTTTTGCAGTCCGCGTAAAGAGTGAACTGCGATATTATGAGCAGTTCGCCGTTTACGTCTTTAAGTCCGAGGTTCGTTTTCCCGTTTTCGTCCTCGAAAATCCGCATATTCACGAGCTTCTGAACAAGTTTATCGGCGACCTTTTCGTCATCGGATTTGCCTATTCCCACGAGGACGAGAAAGCCTTTCCCGATTTTTCCTATTACTTCGTTGTTTACGCTTACCTGTGCGCGGGTCACGCGCTGGATTACAAATTTCATGCTGCCTCCGAAAAATAACCCCCGAAACTGCTATTTCAGGGGTTGCATCTATTTTCTTGATTATGCTTTTGCCGAGAAAGATTTTTCTTCCTTATTTTCTTCTTTTTCCTTGGATTTTTTCGCTTCCTCCGCTTTTGCCTTGCGTATCTCGGCAAGCTTTTCCGCCTGATTCTGCTTAGTTTCGTTCAGGCGCTCCATAAGCTCGGAAACCGTATTCGCCTTGACGCTGCGGCTGCCGTCTGAGCCTGTAAGCCCCTCGATAAGGCGCGCGGTTATTGAGATAGTTCCATCCTCGTTAAGCGTTATTCCGAAGCTGTCTACCATGTCGGCGTCCTCGCCAAGCTCGCTGCGTGCGAAATTTATGTCGTTCACGCTGCTTTCGATAACACCCTCGTATTCTGCGGCAACGGACTCGTCCGCCGCCATTTTTTCGAGCAGATCAGGGCTTATCAGCACATTGTACTCGCCTTTTCCTGAAGAAAGAAGCGCGTCCGCCTCGTCGTCGGTTTCGTAGTCGGCAATGATGAAATCCATATTGCCGTATTTTTTCTTGAGCCGCTCAAGATAGCTCTGCGCAGTTTTGCTGAGCTGGGAGGTCTTTGAAGAGCCGACCGCCATGCCGCCGCGCAGGCTTTCGGAGAAGTCGGCACGGTCCGTGTTTTTCGCTTTGGCGGTATTTTTGCTGCCCGCCGCAGTCGTTTTTGCATACGGAGTTGTTCCCGCAACGCCGTACTGCCCGTATCCGCCGATATTTACCATTGTTATCAGTCCTTTCGTGAAATAATTCCATTAAATGTTATATCGGCAGAATTTTCGGAAACTTAACAGCTCGGCGTTAGTTTTGGTCGCTTTGAAGTGTATTATATATGAAAGCGCTTTTAGTTAAAAAGTAGGAAGTGATGATTTGGAGTCGGAAAAGTTCGGCGAATATGTCGGAAAATTTCACGAAACGGTGTTCCGAGTGGCTTTCGGTTACACGAAAAATCACGCCGACGCGCAGGATATTGAACAGGACGTTTTTCTTAAGCTGTATTGCTGCGGGAAGAAGTTCGAGTCCGACGAGCATATCCGCGCGTGGCTGATTCGCGTCACAATGAATGCCGCGAAGAATTTCCTGCGGTCGTGCAGCGTGCGCAGATATGAGCCGCTTGATGAGCATATCCCATGCGAAAATGAAAACGACGGGGCGCTGCTCGAGCTGGTTCGCGGGCTGAAACCCGAATATCTGACCGCCGTTTATCTGCACTATTACGAGGGCTATTCCGTAAAAGAAATCGCGCGGATATGCCGCACAACTCCCGCCGCCGTGACAATGCGGCTCAGTCGGGCGCGGGAGCGGCTGAAAAAAATAATCAAGGAGGAACAATGACCATGAAAAGTAAAATCAACAGAATATACGATAAAATCACGCCGCCCTTGAGCAGCGAAGATGTGACCGCGAGAGTGCTTGAAAGGGCGGGAATGGCGGAGCGAAAGCGCACATTAAGACCCGTTATTGCAGCGGCGGCAGCGGCAGTTACCGTCTGCGCGGCAACGGTCGCCGCAGGAGCAGCAAACGACTGGGACTATTTCGCAGTTTTTTCCGGCATTTTTGGCGACAGTGCCGACAATATATCCGAAAATATCATTTCAAAAGCGGAGGTTCTTGAAAACACCTTTGTGGACGTAAACTTTGAGGTAGCGGCGGCAGCAGCCGATCCGACGACGTTTATGATTGTCGTGGATTCATACGGTGCGAGTGATGAGAGAGAGTTTATTTATGACCTTAAATGCGAAAATCCCGATAGTGATTATGAAGGGTTTGAATATAGGAAAGATTGTGAGCGGGTTTCGGACGACTGTGTTCGTACGACGTTATATATGACAGGCGATTTTGATGAAGAAACCTACAAGCTTTTTATTAGTGACATTAAAGATGATTCGGGTAACTGTATCATACGCTTAAAAGCAGACTATTCCGCGCAGACGGTTTCGCACCGCGTAAATGAATATGTTTCGCTTAATCAAGGAGCTTCCTGGTGGATTGAAAAGGCTGAAATATCCGCGCTTTCGGCACATTTTTCAGGCGTAGGAGGTTATTATAGTACTGTTGTTATAGAGATCGACCTTGACAAAACATTTGCTGTGACCTCGGACGGGGAAAAACACGCGTTAAAGATATACTCATCCAGAGGGTTGATTGATGATGATGTGCGTGTGGACAACGATATATATCTTGGTTTTGAAGAACCGCTTGCTCCTGAGGATGTTATCGCTATTGATTTCGGGACGGACGTGCTGGAACTGAAGTAACCGTGCCGCAGAAGCTCCCTGCGACGGTTGCAATCGTCACAACGTGATTTTAAGTGCAATCCCGCGGGGAAATTAACCTGCGGGATTTTCTTGCGCTTAAGCTAACAACAAAACCCGAAAACAGCCAAAACTGCTTTCGGGTTTAAGTTTTATTTTTTTACGGATTACTTAGCTAAGCGCTTTTCGAGGTTGTCGAGCTGCTTTTCAAGTTCAGCAGGAACCTTGCCGCCCTTAGCTGCAATGTCTTCCTTATAGTATCTGCGCATTTCTGCGATTTCCTTTGTCCAGAGGTCCTTATCAACGCAGAGGAGCTTATCCATAATTTCGGGAGTAACCTCGTCTTCGATACCGTCGGTGTTGATGTCGCCCTTCTTGGGGAGGTAGCCGATAGCGGTTTCATCAGCGTCGATAGTGCCTTCGCAGCGCTTGATGATCCAGTCGAGAACTCTCATGTTGTCGCCGTAGCCGGGCCACATGAAGCTGCCGTCCTCGTCAGTCTTGAACCAGTTTACGTTAAAGATCTTAGGAGCCTTATCGCCGAGCTTTTCGCCCATTTCAAGCCAGTGTGCCCAGTAATCGCCTACGTTGTAGCCGATGAAAGGCTTCATAGCCATCGGGTCGTGACGGAGAACGCCTACTGTGCCTGTTGCGGCAGCTGTTGTTTCTGAGGAAACAGCAGAGCCCATATATGTTCCGTGCGCCCAGTCGAACGACTGATATACGAGAGGAGTTGTCGAAGCGCGTCTGCCGCCGAAGATGATAGCGGAAATCGGAACGCCCTGCGGATTGTTGAACTCAGGCGAGATGCACGGGCAGTTGACTGCCGGAGCGGTGAAACGGCTGTTCGGGTGAGCAAGAGTGTTGCCCTCGGCGATATATTCGGGGCCGTTTACCTTTGCGCCCTTCCATTCGGTAGCGTTTACAGGCGGATTCTTATCGAGCTTTTCCCACCAAACCGTCATATCGTCATTGTTTATAGCAACATTTGTGAAAATGGTGTTCTTGCTTGTGGAAGCGAGAGCATTGTGGTTGGACTTGTCGTTTGTTCCGGGAGCAACGCCGAAGAAGCCGTTTTCAGGGTTGATAGCGTAGAGTCTGCCGTCTTCGCCCTGCTTCATCCACGCAATATCGTCGCCTACTGTGAATACTTCGTAGCCGTCCTTCTTGTATCCCTCCGGCGGAATGAGCATTGCGAGGTTGGTCTTTCCGCAAGCGGACGGGAAAGCGGCGGTGATATACTTAACTTCGCCGTCGGGCTTCTTAACGCCTAAGATGAGCATATGCTCAGCCATCCAGCCTTCCTTCCAGCCCTGGTAAGAAGCGATTCTGAGCGCGAAGCACTTCTTTCCGAGAAGAACATTTCCGCCGTATGCGGAGTTGATTGACCAGATAGTGTTGTCCTCGGGGAAGTGAACAATGTATCTCTTTTCGGGATCGACATCAGCCTTGGAATGCAGACCGCGAACGAAGTCGTTGGAGGTATCGCCGAGGTTCTTGAAAGCGTCTGCGCCCATTCTGGTCATGATAGCCATATTGAGTACAACGTATATAGAGTCCGTAAGCTCAACGCCGACCTTTGCGAGAGGCGAGCCGATAGGTCCCATGGAGTAAGGGATAACATACATCGTTCTGCCCTTCATAACGCCGTCGTACATAGGGGTGAGCTTTGCGTACATTTCCTTGGGGTCGCACCAGTTGTTGGTAGGACCTGCATTTTCTTTTGTGCGGCTGCAGATAAAGGTTCTGTCCTCAACGCGGGCTACGTCGTTGGGCTTGGTTCTATGATAAAGACAGCCGGGGAGCTTTTCTTCGTTAAGCTTTATCATTTCGCCGGTAGCGATAGCTTCCTCACGAAGCTTTGCGAGCTGTTCTTCACTTCCGTCGATCCAGACGATCTTGTCCGGCTTTGTGAGGGCTGTCATTTCGTCAACCCACTTGAGAACATTCTGATTGTTTGTCATCATGATCTGTAATCTCCTTAAATTCGATTATTCAGCCGCTATGCGCGGCAGCACAAGCGGCGGCAATGTACATTGTGCGGCTTACGCTTGTTTCACAAATACTATTATATAACATTTTTTGCAAGAGGTCAAGGGCTTTTGTTCATTTTTCTTCACTTTTTTAAAAAACTTTCATAAATCCGTCAGTACCGCAGACTTTTTATACAGCAAATGCCGCAGAGCATACATAAAGAATTGAAATTAAAGCCGGAAATAATAGGGGAATTAAAACAAAATGGCATTTTTATTTTTAAAACTTGCAAAAATCGCCTTAGCACATAAAAATAAAGCGTGTTAATTACGCAAATGCGCGCATAATAAAGAAAAAAGTCTGACGGATTTTTTTATGAAAATTCACGGCATGATTTTTGTCGGATATTCGGTTTAAGCAAAAATGCGCAAAAACAAAGACGTTATCCAAAACGGATAACGTCTCTGGAAAAATCTTACTTACTGAGCAGAATTTTCATAAGATTCGATCATCTTTTTAACCATCTGACCGCCGACGGAACCAACCTGCTTGGCAGTAAGGTCGCCGTTGTAGCCTTCCTTGAGCGGAACGCCTACTTCGTTAGCCGCCTGCATCTTGATGCTGTTTAATGCTGCATTCTTCTTATTCTTATTGTTAGCCATTTTTATATCCATTCCTTTCCGATCGAGAGGAATCCTGCCTCTCTGAGAACGTTTGTTTTTTCAAGGACTTTTGCCCTTGCAATAGTATTATTTCTCGGCTCATTTTCAATATTACAGGTAAATTTTCTGTGTTTTTGAAAAAATCGGAAACCAAAAAGCACGGCGTATTTTGCGCCGTGCCTTGTTTTTAGAAGTACTTTTGCATTATTTCATCGAGAGTTCCGTCGGCTTTCAGCTCGGCGAGGGCGGAGTTGATGCTTTTAAGAAGCTCGTTGTTTCCTTTTTTAACGCAGACCCCAAATTCCTCAGGATCGCTTTCCTGTATCCAGGTCATTTCAAATATATCGCTGGTTTTAAGATAGTTTTCTGCAACCATACTGTCGCAGACGAGCGCGTCCAGACGTCCCGCTTCCAGGTCGTCAAAAACGTCCGACGCCGTTGCATATGCAAAGCGGCTGAACTCAAAACCGTTGTTTAGCGCGAAGTCGCTTATAAAAACATCCGACGTGGTTTCTTCCTGCACGCCTATTTTAAGACCGGCGGTTTCTTCCGGAGCTTTAGGCTTTATTTCAGCGTTCTTCCTTATCACTATGCATTGATAATTGGTTATGTACGGGTCTGAAAAATCGTATTTTGCGGTTCTGTCGTCGGTTATTGTTACAGCGGAGATAACGCAGTCGTATTTTCCTTTATCAAGACCCTCAAGAATGCCTTCCCATGCCGTTTCCACGACCTGCGCCTGCATACCCATTTTTTCGGCAAGCGCTTTGCCGAGGTCTATGTCAATGCCTGTTTGCTCTTTGCTGTCTTCTGAATAGTATTCAAACGGGGGATATCCGAAATTGCAGCCGATTTTAAGAGACGGAGCTTCGGAAGCGCTGCTGCTGCATCCTGCCGCGCAGATTGCGGCGGCACAGGCTGTTATTGCGGAAAAAAATCTTTTTGTTTTCATTTTTAGCTTTCCTTTCCCGTTACTATTACATACAGTTTATCATATATTTTTAAAAAAGTCAACTGTAAATAAAAAGATTTGGTGAGCTTTGCTGTATAGTTGTCAATGATATGTTACACTCGGACTCAAAAAGCTACGAAGTTAAAGTGTAAAAAATGCAAAATGCCAAATGCGAGGAGCGAAGCGACGAGGATTTGGCATTTTGCGGCGGCTC
>Ga0129308_1000294_pt1 | contig 84676 bp, 84 predicted proteins | sample L827metagenome_FD_94440 | JGI IMG/M metagenome (GOLD analysis project Ga0129308, IMG submission 94440) | Ring-tailed lemur group fecal microbial communities from Wisconsin, USA - L827 metagenome | ecosystem: Host-associated > Mammals > Digestive system > Large intestine > Fecal | place: USA...
AAAGTTGTCCATTGCTCAGACTAATCATTATCTGAATATCTGGCTTGGTTTGTTTGTTGTTTCAGTTTAATTCTTTAAGAATTAATTTATTGTTAACCTACTGTTTAATTTTCAAAGTTCTTTTTGGTGGACCATCAGGGACTCGAACCCCAGACCTACCGGTTATGAGCCGGGCGCTCTAACCAACTGAGCTAATGGTCCACTTTATTTGGTGCCGAAGACCGGAATCGAACCGGTACGAAAGTATAAGTTTCGCAGGATTTTAAGTCCTGTGCGTCTGCCAGTTCCGCCACTTCGGCATGCACCAAATTTGGCTACGTCCTACTCTCCCAGGAGGTCGCCCTCCAAGTACCATCAGCGCTCAAGAGCTTAACTTCTGTGTTCGGAATGGGAACAGGTGTATCCTCTTTGCTATAATAACCAAATTTTGTTTTGTTTTTTAGTACGAGTATTATATTAACATTTTTCAAAACTTTTGTCAAATGTTTTTTTACTCTTTTTAATTTTTCTTATTTAAGAAAAATTAACCTATCACCTAAGTGATACTTTTCTTTTGCTCCATTTCTCTGGCGCAATAAATAATATACACTATATTAAGCAATAGGTCAATAGTTTTTTACATATTTTTTTCATATTCTTTTTTTAGCTTTTCTATTATCTTTCTTTCAAGCCTAGAAATAGTCATTTGAGATATATTCAATTCTTTTGCTAGAGCTGATTGTGTTTTTTCTAAATAGAACCTGCCTTTAAAAATCTGAACCTCTAATTCATTCAATGTTTCTATAAATTTTTCCAAGAAATCCTTATATTCTATATCATTAAAGCTTTCTTCTTTATCTGCTATTTTATCCATTAAAGATATATTTTCTTCTGAATCACTATTATTAGTTGCATCTAATGATACTGGTTGATACCCATAAGATGCCTCCATAGATTCTAACACTTCTTCTTCTGTACACCCTAAATATTCAGCAATTTCTTTTACTTTAGGATGTCTTTTATTTTGTTGCTCTAACACAACTTTAGCTTCACTTACCTTTTTACTTAGTTCCTGAACCCTTCTGGGAACTCTTAGGGTCCAAACTTTGTCTCTAAAGTACTTTTTTATTTCACCCACTATTGTAGGTGTAGCAAAACTTGAAAATTCAAATCCTTTTTCTATGTCATATCTGTCTATAGCATATATTAATGCCAAAGAAGCGACTTGATATATATCATCAAATTCTACCCCTTTATTGATATATTTTTTTGCTAATATATTAACTAAATATAGATGTCTTTCAATTAGGATATCTCTTACTTCTATATTTTTTTCTTTGCTATAAAGTTTAAAAAGTTCTTTAGTTTCCATATTTAGGTAACTTGTAGCATTAGCTACCCTCTTCATTACATATCAACTCCTAAATACTTTGTCATTTTTATACTAGTTCCCTTTCCTTCTTGTGATTCAACAATTACATCATCCATAAGGGATTCTATTATAAATAGTCCCATTCCACTTTCTTTAAGATTATCTATATCTGGCTCATTTACAGTGCTTATATCATATCCTTTGCCATTATCTATTATTTCTATAGTTAATCCATTTTCTATCATTGAGTATATAATTGTAAATCGATCATCTAAGCTGTGTTTTATAGCATTTGTACAAGCTTCAGATATAGCTACTTTTAAATCCTCTATATCATCAATACAAAAGCCTACTTTATTTGCAATACCAGAAGTAGTTAATCTTATTATACTTACATACTCTGGATTTGCTGTAATCTCCATTTTTATTATTTCGCAAGTCAAAACTATCCCTCCAATTTAAAAATCTTATCTAAACCTGTTATATTGAATATTTTTCTTACGTTATTCTTAGGTTTTTCTATATACACTTCTTTATTCTCTATCTTTAATCTTTTTAGAATTCCTATCATTACGCCAAGTCCAGTTGAATCTATGTATTCTAAATCCTCAAGATCTAATCTCATGTCTATATTTTTCTCGTCAACTAATTTATGCAAGCATTTTTTTAATTCATCTGCTGTGGATACATCTAGTTCTCCTTCAAGGGAAACTTTCCAAAAATCATTTGTTGTATCCAGTATTGAGTTTATTTTTATCGACATTATTATACCTCCTGTTTAATGTGCTATTTTTTGAAAAACTTGAATACTCTAAATAAGCTACTAATCTTAGTTACTATATCCATAATTTCTCTAACACTTTTTGTTATATGTGCAGCATTGTCTATTATATCTGTTATATGTCTTTCATTAACATCTATTAATCTATTTGTTCTTTCTACAACTTTATTGGCACTATTTAATACCTTTGCTAAATATATAGCAACTATAAAAAAGCTAGCACCAAATAAAACTGCCCCTATTTGCCAGCCTAATGCATTCATTACTTATCTCCCTCTTCAAAGCTCTTACTTATTAATATATCTTCTTCTGATATTTCTATATTATTATCTTCTATTATTTCATCTTTTATAGATATAATTTTTTCTTTAACACTGTCAAATGTTTCATGTAGAACATCTTTTGGATTTTCTTTTACTTCTATTAATTTTTCTTTAGCTTCTTTTCTTATTTCAGAACCTTCTTTAGGCGCTAAACATAATCCTGTAACAAATCCAGCTACTGCTCCTAGTACTAAGTATAATCCCTTTTTTGAACTCATAGTAATTTCTCCTTTTTATATTTATTAATTATATATTAAAGATTTATATGGAAAAAGAATAGGATAAAATCCTATTCTTCATCTATATTTATTTTTGCAATGGAAACTACATTTACTTCGTCTTGTGTCTTCATTAATTTAACCCCACTTGTTACTCTGCCATAAATTGAAATTCCTTCAACTTCCAGTCTTATAAGTATTCCATTAGAGTTAATCATCATTATTTGATCTATCTCTGAAACCATTTCAGCTCCAACGATTTTTCCTGTCTTTTCAAATATATTATATGTTTTTATTCCTTTTCCAGCTCTACTTTGAACTCTATATTCATTAATATCTGTTCTTTTACCGAATCCTTTTTCACTTACTACTAATAATTCCTGACCTTCGTCTGTTAAGTTCATAGAAACTACTCTATCATCTCCTGATAAAGTTATACCTTTTACACCCATGGCTGTTCTACCCATAGGTCTTATATCTGTTTCTTTGAATCTTATAGACATTCCATTTTCAGTAACTAAAAGTACATCTTTTTCACCGTTTGTAATTTTAACATCTATTAATTCATCATCGCTTCTAAGTCCAATTGCTATTAATCCTGATTTATTAATATTTTTAAATTCTTCACGTTTAGTTTTCTTTACGATACCTTTTTTAGTGGCTAATAGTAAGTATAACTCTTCATTATTCGAATTATCTACTGGAATTAGAGTAGTTATTTTTTCATTTGGTGCTAATTGTAATAAGTTTACTATAGCAGTTCCTTTTGCTTTTCTCTTTCCTTCTGGAATTTCAAAAGCATCCATTCTAAATACTCTACCTTTATTTGTAAAGAATAGTAATCTACTATGTGTAGTTGTTGTAACTAAATGTTTTACAAAGTCTTCTTCTCTAGTAGACATTGCTGATATTCCTTTACCACCTCTATTTTGACTCTTATATGTATCTAGAGGTACTCTCTTTATATAACCAAAATGAGTAAGAGTAATTGCTATTTCTTCATCATCAATTAAATCTCTCATATTGATTTCACCTTCAGCATGTCTTATTTCTGTTCTTCTCTCATCTGCATATTTTTCTCTTATAGCTATAATTTCTTCTTTTATAACACCTAGAAGTAGTTGTTCGTCTGCTAATATAGATCTTAAATATTCTATTTTTTTCATTAACTCACTGTATTCATCTTCTATCTTTTCTCTCTCTAATCCAGTAAGTCTTTGTAATCTCATATCTAAGATAGCTTGAGCTTGTACATCTGTTAAACCGAATTTTTCTATTAGCCCATTTTTAGCTTCTTGTGTTGTCTTAGAAGCCCTTATTAAACTTATTACAGCATCTATATTATCTAGGGCTATTCTTAATCCTTCTAATATATGTGCTCTTGCTTCTGCTTTATTTAATTCAAATTTTGTTCTACGTGTAACAACATCTTTTTGATGTTCAACATAGTAGTATAGCATTTCTTTTAAATTTAATACTTTCGGTACACCGTTAACAAGTGCAAGCATTATTATACTGAAGGTATCTTCCATTTGAGAATGTTTATACAGATTGTTAAGAACTATGTTAGCATTCGCATCTCTTTTTAGCTCTATTACGATTCTCATACCATTTCTGTTACTTTCATCTCTTAAGTCAGAAATGCCTTCTAATTTTTTATCTTTAACTAGTTCAGCTATTCTTTCGACTAATCTAGCTTTATTTACTTGATAAGGAATTTCTGTAACAACGATTTGTTGTCTTCCTTTTGGTAATTCTTCTATTATGGCTCTAGATCTAACTTTTACTTTACCTCTACCAGTTCTATAAGCTTCTGCTATATTTTCTTTTCCCATTATTATTGCTGACGTTGGGAAGTCTGGTCCTTGTACATATTTCATTAATTCTTCTATACTACAATCAGGATTATCAATTAAATGTACTGCTGCATCTATTGTTTCACCTAAGTTATGTGGTGGAATAGATGTAGCCATACCAACCGCTATACCATTAGATCCATTTACTAATAAGTTTGGATATCTTGATGGTAATACTGATGGCTCTTTTAAAGACTCATCAAAGTTTGGCACAAAATCTACTGTTTCTTTATCTATATCTCTAAGTAGTTCTAATGCTAGTCTACTCATTTTTGCTTCTGTATAACGCATTGCTGCTGGTGAATCACCATCTACAGAACCAAAGTTACCATGACCATCAACTAAAAGCCCTCTAGTTGAGAAGTCTTGCGCCATTCTTACCATAGCAAAATATACTGCTGTATCTCCATGTGGATGGTATTTACCTAGAACGTCCCCGACAATACGTGCAGATTTTCTATAAGGTTTATCTGGCGTTAAATTTAAATCATTCATAGAGTAAAGTATTCTCCTATGAACAGGCTTTAATCCGTCTCTTACATCTGGTAATGCACGACCAACTATAACACTCATTGCATAATCAATATAAGACTTTTTCATTTCACTTGATATTTCTATAGGGAGCACTTTGTTATTTTCTTCCATTTTCACTCATCCCCTTTCTTATATATCTAAATTTGTAACATATGTTGCATTTTCTTCTATAAATTCTTTTCTAGGTCCAACCTTATCACCCATTAGCATAGAGAATACCTGATCTGCCATTACAGCATCATCTATTGTAACTTGTAATAATGTTCTTGTTTCTGGGTTCATTGTTGTATCCCATAATTGCTCAGCGTTCATCTCTCCAAGACCTTTGTATCTTTGAAGTTCAACGCCTGTTCTTCCTATTTCTTCTAATAAAACTTCTAATTCTTTATCTGAATAAACATAGTATTCTTTCTTTTGTTTTTTAACCTTGTATAGAGGTGGCTGTGCTGCATAAACATATCCATTTTCTATAAGAGGCCTCATATATCTAAAGAAGAATGTTAATAATAATGTTCTAATATGAGCACCATCTACATCGGCATCGGTCATAATTATAATTTTGTGATATCTAGCTTTTTCTAGATCAAAATCATTTCCTACCCCACAGCCGTAAGCAGTTATCATATTTTTTATTTCATCGGAAGATAATATTTTATCTAATCTTGATTTTTCTACGTTTAATATCTTACCTCTAAGTGGTAGTATCGCTTGTGTATGTCTATCTCTACCTTGTTTTGCAGATCCTCCGGCAGAATCCCCTTCGACTAAGAATATTTCACTTTTTGCGGGATCTTTCTCTGCACAGTCTGCTAATTTCCCAGGTAATGATGTACTTTCAAGGACACTTTTTCTTCTTGTTAATTCTCTAGCTCTTTTTGCAGCCTCTCTAGCTCTTTGAGCTCTTAAACCTTTATCAACTATAATTCTAGCTGTTGTTGGGTTTTCTTCTAAGAATGCTCCTAGTTCTTCTACTGTTACGCTATCTACACTACCTCTCATATATGTATTACCTAATTTAGTCTTTGTTTGACCTTCAAATTGAGGTTCTGGTAGTTTAACTGATATAACAGCTGTAAGACCTTCTCTTATATCTTCACCTGTTAAATTTCCCTCATTTTCTTTTATTAACTTATTACGCTTAGCGTAGTCATTTACAGTTTTAGTTAATGCTGTTTTAAATCCTGCTAAGTGAGTTCCACCTTCGTGTGTGTCAATATTATTTGCAAATGAGAATATATTTTCTGTATATCCATCAGTATATTGCATTGCTATTTCAACGATAGAATCGCCTATTTTTTTATCTATGTGAACTATATCTTCATGTATACCTGTTTTTGTTTTGTTTAAGTATTTAACAAACTCTACTAGACCACCATCGTAATGGAATTCTTTTTTACGCTCACTATCTGTTCTTTTATCTTCAAATACAATTCTTACTCCCTTATTTAAGAAAGCAAGTTCTCTAAGTCTATGTTCTAATATTTCATATTTGAATTCAACTTCATCGAATATAGTTTCATCCGGCATGAAGCTTATTATTGTTCCTGTATGGTTAGATTCTCCAACTACTTCTAATGATGAAGTTGCCATCCCTTTTCCATAATTTTGTCTATATATCTTTCCATCTCTATATACATCTGCAACTAACCATTTTGACAATGCATTAACTACAGATATACCAACTCCGTGAAGTCCACCAGATACCTTGTATCCTCCTCCACCAAATTTACCTCCAGCGTGTAAAACTGTTAAAACTGTTTCTAAAGTAGATTTTCCAGTCTTCGGATGAGTTTCAACAGGTATTCCTCTACCATCATCCTTTACTGTTACACTACCATCATCATTTAGACTAACATATATTCTGTCGCAATAACCTTGTAATGCCTCATCTATACTATTATCAACAATTTCATAAACTAGATGGTGTAATCCTCTTGGTCCAGTAGATCCAATATACATACCAGGTCTTTTTCTAACTGCTTCTAGACCTTCTAGTACCTGAATCTGACTTGCGCCATACTCTTGTTGTTTCATTTAGTTACCTCCATTCTGTATACTAATTACTTTACCTTTTTCTATATTAAAAATAGTAGTATTATCTTTATTAAATATACTTTTATGTGCTATTTCTGCTGTAGTTATAAACATTTGTACATCTTCTAAATTTTCTACTAGTAGTTTTTGTCTCGTTTCATCCAATTCGCTAAATACATCATCTAATATTAATATAGGGTTTTCTCCAACCTCATTTTTAATTAGCTCTATTTCTGATAATTTTAATGAAATAGAAGCTGTCCTTTGTTGCCCTTGTGAACCATATAATCTTACATCTAATTTATTAACAAATATATTTAAGTCATCCTTATGAATTCCGTATCTTGTAGTTCTCACTTCCATATCATGTTCTCTACTTTCAATTAACTTATTATAAAATCTTTCCTTTACTTCTATAACAGTATCTTCATCACTTATATTTATTTGATTTTTATAAGTAATTTGTAAGTCTTCTATATTGTTAGTTAATCTAGTATGCATAGAATTTGCTATATTAGAAATTTTCTTGATAAAATCTCTTCTAATAATATATATATAGCTACCATATTTAGACAAGCTTTCATCATAGACATCTAATAAGTTCGTATCTATATTTCTATTTTTAAGAACTCTATTTTTTTGACTTAATATTTTATTGTAATTTATTAAATAATTATAATATTTGGGCATTATTTGACTTATTTCTTTATCTATAAATGATCTGCGTTCTCTTGGGCCATCTTTGACTAACCTTAAATCTTCTGGAGAAAAAATTACTACATTTAAATTTCCAAGTAATTCTTGAGTTTTTTGGATGTGTATCTTATTTACTTTAATTCCCTTTTTATTTTTTCCAATTGCAACTTCTATTAAACCATTTGTATCGTATTTAGTATAATTTCCTCCAACATATAAACTTTCCGTATCAAATTTAATAATTTCTTTATCTTTACTCGTCCTGAAAGATTTGCCAAAAGATAGCATATAAATAGATTCCACTATATTTGTTTTTCCCTGTCCATTTTTACCAACTAAGAGATTAACATTTTTATTAAAATCTATATACAGATTGTCATAATTTCTAAAATTCATTAATTTTAAGCTATTAAGCTGCATTAAAGGGACTCCTTTTTACACTACCATTATTGAGTTTCCTTCAACTTCAATAAGATCTCCTGGTCTGATTTTTTTTCCTCTTCTTGTTTCAACTTCGCCATTAACTTTTACTACGCCTTCTTGTATTAAAAATTTAGCATGTCCGCCAGTTGAAGCAATATCAGCAAGTTTTAAGAATTGATCTAACTTAATATACTCTGAATCTATGGCTATTTCTATCATATTGACTCCTCCTATTTCTTATTAGTTAAGTATTTATTATACCATAAAAATAATAAAAACCCAACTAAATGCAGTTGGGTTCCAAGTCTTATATATTTGAAGCTATCCTTACAGGAAGTAATAAATATATATATTTAATACCATCAACTGGCTTAATTATACATGGATTAACATTAGTAGTAAATTCGATGAATATTTCTTCACTTTCTATATTTTTTAATCCTTCTAATAAATATCTTGAATTAAAAGCAATATCTAAATAGTCTCCCTCTAATTCCAAATCAACTTCTTCATAAACATTACCTTTTTCAGTATTAGATGTTATTGCCAGTGTATTATCTCTTATTGATAATTTTATTAGATTATTTCTTTCTGATTGTGATAATAAAGATGCTCTTTCTATACTATTAAGCAAGCTTCTCCTATTTAACTTAATCCTAGTATTATGTTCTCTTGGAAGTAATTTTTTATACTCAATAAATTCACCATCTAATAATCTTGTTATTATTTTTGTTTCATTTATCATGAAAATGGCATTTTTATCGTCAAATCCAATTTGAACTTGTTCTTCTGTGGATAAAAGACTATTTACATCATTTAAAGTTTTTCCCGGTATTATAACTTTTGCATTTGCATTTAAGTTTTCCACAGAACAACTTCTTACTGCTAGTCTATAACCATCGATAGCTACTAAACTAACTTCTCCATTAACTATCTCTAATAACTCTCCCATTAAAACTGGTTTTGTTTGATCTTGAGATATGGCAAATACAGTTTGTTTAATCATATTTTTTAGGATGTCTTGTGGTACGTTATATAAGTTATCTTTACTTACGTTAGGTAACACAGGATACTCCTCAGGGCTATCTCCCTTAATTTTGAATTTTGAGTTTAAACAATTTATATAAACGTTGTTATCATCATCTGTTTCAATCTCAACAAATGAATCTGGTAGTTTTCTTATTATGTCTCCGAAAAGTCTAGCATCTATAACAATGCTTCCTTCCTCAGATATTTCTGCTTGTGCATAAGTTTCTATACCGATTTCTAAATCATATCCAGTTAAAACTATTTGATCTCCTTTAGCTACTATTAAAATTCCTTTTAATAAATCAAAATTTGTTTTTCCATTAATAGCTTTTTGTACAATACTTATTTTATGAGCTAATAGTTTTTGATTACAAATTATCTTCAATGTGGATAACCTCCTTGTAGCATTTTAATAAAAATATATATAAAAACAATAGTAGTTGTAGTAGTAGGTGCTGTGGATAAAGTGGATAACCATATGAATCCAAATAAAGCAAAAGATATTAACCTGTATACAAAATGTTAATATCTTATAAAAAACCTCTTAATTACATTGTGAACAAAATCTTAACAAAAAATTTATTAACATTACATCAATAGTTATTAACAGACAAAATGTGAATAATTTATCCCTTTAAATCTGAGATTATTTTGTCTATTTTGTCCTTTATTTGTTGATTTTCTTCAATATCCCTAGTGACTTTATCATGAGCATGAATTACTGTTGTATGGTCTCTCCCACCAAATTCACTTCCTATCTTAGGTAATGATAAATCAGTAAGTTCACGGCAAATATACATTGCTATTTGTCTAGGATATGCTATTGTTCTTGTTCTTTTTTTAGAATTAAAGTCGTCCATTTTTATGCTAAAAGTTTCTGAAACTTTTTCTTTTATTCTATTTACTGTTATTTCTTCACTTTTTGGATTTGATATTATATCCTTTAAAGCTTCAGTTGCAAGCTCAAGTGAAATATTTTTGTTTGTAAGAGAGGAATATGCAACAACTCTAGTTAGAGCTCCTTCTAATTCTCTTATATTTGATTTAATGTACTTAGCTATGTAAGTCATTACTTCATTTGGAACGTTTATGTTTTCTAATTGTGCTTTTTTTCTAAGTATGGCAATTCTCGTTTCGAAATCCGGTGGTTGAATATCAGTTATAAGACCCATTTCGAATCTTGATCTTAATCTGTCTTCTAATGTAGGGATTTCTTTTGGCGGTCTATCACTAGATATGATTATTTGTTTATTTGCTTCATGTAATGCATTAAATGTATGGAAAAACTCCTCTTGAGTTCCTTCTTTTCCAGCAATAAACTGTATATCATCTATTAATAGAACGTCAACGTTTCTATATTTATTTCTGAATTCTTCATTTTTATCATTTTTTATTGAGTTTATAAGCTCATTTGTAAATTTTTCTGAAGAAACATAAACAACTTTAGGGTCTTTTTGTTGACACATTATATGATGTCCGATAGCATGCATTAAATGCGTCTTTCCAAGACCAACTCCTCCGTACAAAAACAAAGGATTATATGCTTTAGCTGGAGATTCAGCTACTGCTACACAAGCTGCATGGGCAAATCTATTACTATTACCTATTACGAAGGTATCAAAAGTGTATTTAGGATTTAAATTGGGATAACTTTTTTTGATAGTAGTAGATTTATCTTCTTCATTAGTATCTTGTATTTCTTTTTCGTCTAAAATAAATTTGATCTGATATTTTTTTAGGGATAATTGGCTTATACAACTTTCAATTAAGTTTAAGTATCTATTTTCAAGTATGTTTTGTATAAATTCGTTTGGAGCCAAAAAAATAAGCTCATTAGATATTTGCTTTAAAGGTTTTATTTCCTTAAAAAAAGCATTAAAGCTGGCTGTAGATACCTCACCTTTTATTAGTTGCAAAGTTTTTTCCCATAAAGAAACTATATCCATAAGTAAACCTCCGAACTAAATAATTAACATTTTCCACAAAGTTATTAACAAAAATTGACGAAAGATAAGTGAATAAAAAATATAAAATATAACTTTGGGATAAAATGTGGATAACATTTTAATAAATAAAATTATCAAAAATAATTTTAAAAATATAAACAGGGTGTATATAAACTTATAAATAGTAAAATATATAGTAAAAACTCTTCATTTACTCAATTATTGTCTAAGATATGAAAACTTATTCACAATTTAATCCACAGATTGTGCATAAGTTTAATATGTTATTATTTATTATTAACATTATCAACAAGTATATTTATAATATCAGAATATATGTCAAACTTCAATACGTTCTGAACAAATTATCCACAATTATGTCGTGATGTGAATAATTTAATCAACAATGAAAAAAATAAAGAAATTACATTAGTATATAAGAATAATATATATTTTTTTGGAAACTATGAATTTTAAGATTAAAAATAAAGAATAAAAACTAAGATTTAATGGCTATAAAACACGTTGACAACAAATATAAAAGGATTTATAATAATATGTGTTATGTTTACTTTGACAGTAAAGTTATTATTTTTATAAACGGAAAAAAATTGTGAAAGGCGGTGCAATAGAATGAAAAGAACTTATCAGCCAAAAAAGAGACAAAGAAAAAAAGAGCATGGATTCAGAAAAAGAATGAAAACTTCTAATGGAAGAAATGTTTTAAAAAGAAGAAGAGCTAAAGGAAGAAATAGATTAACTCATTAATAATTAAAAAGGCCGCTTTAATAGTGGCCTTTTTATGTAATTTATTACATAGCTGTGTTTACGGAGGATATTAATATGAACTTTAAAGAAACACAAGGCTTAAAAAAAGATTCAGATTTTAGGAACGTTTATAAATATGGAAAATCTATAGCAAATAGATTATTAGTTATGTATACGCTTCCAAATAAGTCGGATAATAATCGTGTTGGTATATCCGTTTCAAAAAAAGTAGGTAAGGCCAATGTACGAAATAAAGCTAGAAGAAGAATAAAAGAATCGTATAGGTTAAATATAGATGGTAATATAAAATCTGGTTATGACATTGTATTTATAGCTAGAGTTGCCATAAAGGATGCTGAATACACTGAGGTTGAAAAAGCAATGAAGCATTTGATTAAAAGGGCAAATTTATTTTAAAACTATACATATTTAATAACACCTATTTTATGGAGGTTAAAATTGTTGAATAAAATAGTATATATATGGAAGGAAATAAATACCTGCTTATCGAAATTATGTATTTACTTGATAAGATTTTACCAAAAATATATATCTCCTCTGAAGGGACCAACATGTAGGTTTTATCCTACTTGTTCTCAATACGCAATAGAAGCTTTCAAAAAATATGGATTGTTTAAAGGTATGTATTTGTCAATAAAAAGGGTTTTAAAGTGTCATCCATTCCATCCAGGAGGATATGATCCTCTAAAATAAGCGTACTAATAGGAGGTATACAATTGAGTATTATAAGTAATGTATTAGGTCATATACTTAGAGTTATTTTTGAGTTTGTGAATAATTATGGATTGTCTATAGTTGTATTTACGCTATTTGTAAGATTATTATTAGTCCCTTTAATGGTAAAACAAATAAGATCTCAAAAAGCAATGCAAGACATCCAACCTAAAATAAAGGAAATTCAAGAAAAATATAAAAATAAGCCAGAAAAACAGCAAGAAGAGCTAATGAAGATTTATAAAGAAGCAAAGATTAATCCACTAGCTGGTTGTTTGCCATTATTAATACAAATGCCTATATTAATAGGACTATTTAATGTATTAAGAGAACCTGTACTTTATGGTGTATTTCCAAATGCAGATGTGGCAGCACAAGCAGCGCAAGCAGGTTTCTTATGGATAAAAGATATTTCTGCAACAGGAAGTATCAGCCTAGCATTACTTTCAGGTATAAGTGCTTACTTCATGCAAAAAATGATGTCTACTGGGGATGCGCAAACTGAAAATATGATGAAAAGTATGACTTATGTAATGTCAGCAATGTCATTATTCTGGGGATATACTTTCCAAGCAGGTCTTGCAATATATTGGATAACAAGTAACTTGTTCTCTATAGCTCAATATCAATTAATAACAAGTCCTTTAAAAGCTAAACTGGCTGATTCTAAGGAGGCAGTAGTTGAAGATGAAAAATCAGGAAAACCTAACAGCAATGCAAAGTCAAACAAAAAAGATAGAAATAACAAGTAAGACTAAAGAAGAAGCGATTCAATCAGCATTACTGGAATTAGGCGTTGAAGAAAAAGACATCGAAGTAAATGTTATTCAAAATCCTTCTAAGGGGTTTCTAGGATTCCTAGGGGCTAAAGATGGAATATATGAAGTGAAAGTAATAAAAAAAGAAGAAATAGAAATTGCTAAGGAATTTATAGAAAGTATTCTATTAAAATCTAAGATAAATGCTAAAGTTAATGCCACTCAAGAGGAGAACTTAATTAAAATTAGCATTGAAGGAAAGGAAGCTACTTGTTTAATTGGAAGAAGAGGAGAAACTCTTGATGCAGTACAATTTTTAACTGGACTAGCTTTAAATAAAATCAATAAAGATTCTCGTATGAGAGTATTAGTTGATATAGAAAATTATAGAAATAAAAGAGAAGAATCATTAGTTAGATATGCTAGAAAAGTTGCTCGTGAAGTAGCAAAAACTAGAAGAACTAAAAAACTGGACTATATGAATCCTTATGAAAGAAGAATAGTTCATTCAGCTTTACAAAACGATAAGTATGTAATTACTTATAGTGAAGGAACAGATCCATATAGAAGACTAGTGATTGAATATAAAAGATAAAATTCAAACCTCCTAACTATTTAGGGGGTTTAATTTTTGTAATTTATTTAATATAATGATAAAATTAAGGTTATAATTTTAAATAATAGTTAAGAATTTAAAATAGATTAAATATAGAGGTGATATCATGTTTATAGATGATACTATAGCAGCAATTGCAACAGCGCCAGGAGAAGGTGGAATAGGCATAATAAGAATTAGTGGAAGTAGATCACTTCCAGTAGCTGAGGAGATATTTAAATCTGTTTCAGGGAAAAATATAACAGATTATAAAACTCGTACTCTAATATATGGCCATATATTTGATGGTGATAAAAAAATAGATGAAGTGTTACTTGCTTTTATGAAAGGACCTAATTCTTATACAGCAGAAGATGTAATAGAAATAAATTGCCACGGCGGATTTATTTCAGTAAAAAAAATATTAGAACTAATATTAAGTAAAGACGTAAGACTTGCTGATGAAGGTGAGTTTACAAAGAGAGCCTTCTTGAATGGAAGAATAGATTTATCTCAAGCCGAAGCTGTAATTGATGTAATTAAAGCAAAAACAGATAAGGCTCAAGAGGTAGCTCAAAGTCATTTAAGTGGTGCCTTAGCTAATAAAATAAAAGAGTTAAGATTCAAGGTAACGGAAGTTTTAGCCCATTTAACAGTTTCAATAGATTTTAGTGAAGAAGATGTTGAGGAAATAACTTATGCAATGCTTATTGAGAGTGCGCAAGGATTAAGAAGTGAAATAAAATCATTGTATGACTCAGCTGAAAGCGGAAAAGTTTTAAGAGACGGCCTAAAAACAGTTATAGTTGGTAAACCAAATGTAGGAAAATCATCATTACTAAACTATATTTTAGGAGAAAACAGAGCCATAGTTACTGAAATTGCAGGAACAACAAGAGATGTAATAGAAGAGTTCGTTAATATAAAGGGAATTCCTTTAAAAATTGTTGATACAGCAGGTATAAGAGAAACAGAAGATATAGTTGAAAAAATAGGTGTAGAAAAATCTAGAGAATCATTTAACTCAGCAGACTTAGTAATAATCGTAATAGATGGTTCAAAAGAACTGTCACAAGAAGACAAAGACATATTAGAACAAGCAGTGGATAAAAAGACTATTATTTTGTTAAACAAAAATGATCTTAATCAAGTTGTATCAGAGGAAGAAATAGCTAAATATGTTGACAAGGATAGTATAATAAAAATATCAGCATTAAAGAATGAAGGTATTGAACAGGTTCATAATAAAATAGAATCGATGGTATTTAAAGGAGATATAAAAAATAACTCAAGTGTAGTTGTTACAAATTCTAGACACAAGGATGCCTTACTAAAAGCATATAATGCCATAAATGATGCTATAGATGGAATAGATCAAAGACTGCCTTATGATTTCATAGAAGTTGACTTTAAGAATATATGGGATTATTTAGGGTATATAAATGGAGATACTGTACAGGAAGATTTACTAGATACTATATTTGCAAACTTCTGTATAGGTAAATAAATAAAATAAGCTTAAATAAAGTTACTTTATAAATGAAACGATTAATAAGATATTAACGTTTAACGTGAAACATTATTTAAGAAAGGAGAAAACATGCAAACATATAATGCGGGAAGTTATGATGTAATTGTTGTTGGAGCAGGACATGCTGGATGTGAAGCTGCATTAGCTACAGCGAGAATGGGTCATAAAACACTAATAATAACACTAACACTAGATTCAATTGGAATGATGCCATGTAACCCATCTATAGGTGGAACTGGTAAAGGACAATTAGTTAGAGAAATAGATGCTCTTGGTGGAGAAATGGGTATAAATGTAGACAAGACATTTATACAAAGTAGAATGCTAAATACGGCAAAAGGGCCAGCTGTACATTCTTTAAGAGCACAAGCAGACAAGTTTAAATATCATACAGAAATGAAAAAAACACTTGAAAACGAGCCAAATCTAGATATAGCTATGGATGAAGTTGTAGATATACTTCATGATGGAAAAATTGTAACAGGTGTAGTAACTAAATTAGGATGTGCTTATAATGCTAAGGCAGTTATACTTGCAACTGGAGTTTACTTAAATTCATTAATTTATATAGGTGAGGGAACGTTTAAAGAAGGGCCTAATGGATTAGGATATGCAGCTTCTTTAACGGATAAATTAGTTGATTTAGGTTTAAATATGAGAAGATTCAAAACAGGTACTCCTGCTAGAATTCATAAGGATAGTATAGATTTCTCTCAAATGGAAATCCAAGAGGGAGATGAAAGAATAACGCCATTCTCATTTATGAGCGAAAATTTACAGATAGATCAAGTACCTTGTTATTTAGCAAGAACAAATACAGATACACATAAAGTTATTACGGATAACATTGAAAGATCTGCTATGTATAGTGGAAAAGTTAATGCTACAGGGGCGAGATATTGTCCATCAATAGAAGATAAGGTTGTAAGATTCAATGATAAAGAATCGCATCAAACATTTATTGAGCCAGAAGGGCTAGATACAAAAGAAATGTATATTCAAGGTATATCAACAAGCTTACCTTTTGAAGTTCAAGTTCAAATATATAAATCTATGAAAGGTCTTGAAAATGCTAAAATAATGAGACCAGCCTATGCAATTGAATATGATTGCATAGATCCAACGCAATTAAAAGCTACTTTGGAAATAAAAGTAACTGAAAATTTATATAGCGCAGGACAATTTAATGGTACCTCAGGATATGAAGAAGCAGCAGCTCAAGGTCTTATAGCAGGTATAAACGCTGCTCTAAAAATAGAAGGTAAAGAACCTTTTATACTAGATAGATCAGAGGGATATATAGGCGTTCTTATAGATGACTTAGTTACTAAAGGAACTAATGAACCTTATAGAATGATGACTTCTAGAGCAGAATATAGACTATACTTAAGACAAGATAATGCAGATATGAGACTTACAGAAAAAGGTCATGACATAGGTCTTGTTAAAGAAGACAGATATGAAAGATATATTGCTAAAAAAGCAGAAGTTGAAAAAGAATTAGAAAGACTAAAAACAGAAAGAGTAACACCAAAAGAGGTTAACCATATATTAGCTGAAGTTGGTGGTTCAGAAATAAAAGTTGGTTTATCATTATATGAATTTCTAAAGCGTCCAGAAGTTACTTATAGCATTTTAGAACAAATAGGAAAAGGTGCTGGAGAAGAGGTATCTAATGATGTTAAAGAACAATGTGTAATTATGTCCAAATACGAAGGATATATAGATAAACAATTAAAACAAATAGATCAATTTAAAAAATTAGAAAATAGAAAGCTTCCTGAAGATATGAACTATTCTTCAATAGATGGTTTAAGATTAGAAGCTAGACAAAAGCTAGATGCTATAAAACCAGTATCTATAGGTCAAGCATCTCGTATTTCAGGAGTTTCTCCTGCAGATATATCAGTTTTACTTATTTATTTAGAGCAAATAAGAAAAACTAGAGGAGGAAGCAATGAATAACTTAGCAGTATTAAAATCAGGTATAGAAGGTTTTGGCCTAGAAGCTACTGATGAAAAACTTCAAAATTTAAAAAAATACAGAGAAATATTAGTTGAATGGAACAAAGTAATGAATTTAACAGGTATAGAGGAAGAAAAAGAAGTATATATTAAGCATTTCTTGGACTCTATATCAGCTGTAACTAATAATTATATAACTGATGATATATCATTAATAGATGTGGGTACTGGGGCAGGTTTCCCTGGTATGCCACTAAAAATTTGTTTAGAAAATTTAAATCTAACTTTATTAGATTCTCTAAATAAAAGAATAAACTTTTTACAAGAAGTGGCTAGTGAATTAAATTTAAAAGGGATAGAATTTATTCATGGCAGAGCTGAAGATTTTGGTAAAAGCGAAGAATACAGAGAACAGTATGATGTAGCTACAGCAAGGGCTGTTGCCGGATTACCAATATTAATGGAGTTTTGTGTTCCATTTGTAAAAGTTGGGGGATATTTTATATGTCTTAAAGGACCAAATGCTAACTTAGAGCTAGAAGAGTCAAAAGCAGCTATGGAAACTTTGGGAATAGAATTTGTTGAAAAAATAGATATTAAGTTATCTGATTTAGAATTAAATCACAATATATTAGTATTTAAAAAAATAAAGAGTACCCCATCAAAATATCCAAGAAAAGCAGGCAAACCATCTAAAAATCCTATAAAATAAATAATATAGAGAAATATAGAAGGAAAATAATATTAAATGAAGAAATAAATACTCATAAAGGGAAGCAATTTCCCTTTGTGAGTAGAAAATCAAAATAAATTTACATAAATTGCAGTAAAAATATATTTATCAATAAGAGAGGGATGTTATGGAAGAAAAAATAGTTAAAGAGATACCAGTTGATAAAATAATTCCTAATCCATATCAACCAAGAAAAGTATTTTCAATCAATGCATTAGAAGAATTAAGTAAATCTATAAAAGAGTACGGAATACTTCAACCAATTACTGTTAGACAAAAAGAAGATGGATATGAGTTAGTTGCAGGGGAAAGAAGATTAAGAGCAGCAAAATTAGCTGAGCTAAAAACTATACCAGCAATAATAAATAATATGTCAGATCAATATTCTGCAGTTCTAGCTTTATTAGAAAATTTACAAAGAGAAGATTTGAACTTTATAGAGGAATCTTTAGGATATGAGAATTTGATAAAAGAACATAATTTTACCCAACAACAGTTGGCTGAAAAATTAGGTAAAAATCAATCAACTATAGCTAATAAACTTAGAATACTAAAACTTCCTGATAGTGTAAAGCAATACCTTGTTGAAAATAGTTTAACTGAAAGACATGCAAGAGCATTGCTTAAGTTGCCTAGCGAAGAACTGATGATGGAAATTATTCAAAAAGTAGTTAAACAAGAGCTTACAGTTAAGAAAACGGAAAAATTAATTAATGATACATTAGAGGCTTTAAGAGCAGAGAGCGAACCTGAAAAGAAACAAAATATAAAATGTTCAGTAGGTATTAGAATATACCTTAATACATTAAAACAAGCATATGATGCCATAAAGAATACAGGAATTGAAGCAAAGTATAATGAAATAGATAAAGGAGATTACATGGAAGTTGTAGTCAAAATTCCTAAAAAATAAGGGATTACTGCTTAGCAGTAATCTTTTTTTAAAAGAAGAAAAAAGGGGGAAATCTTTATGGGAAAATCTGTAGCAATTTTTAACCAAAAAGGTGGAGTAGGAAAGACAACAACTAATGTTAATCTAAGTGCAAGTTTAGGACAATTAGGCAAAAAAGTATTAGTTTTAGACATGGATCCCCAAGGAAATACCACTAGTGGTTATGGAATTGATAAAAATACTGTAGAAAATACAATATATGAAGTTATAATAGATGGTTTAGATATAAGAGAAGCTATTATTGAAACAGAGTTTGATAACATACAGATTGTAGCTGCAGCCAGTGAGTTAGCTGGTGCAGAAATAGAGTTGGCAAATGAAAGTGATCGAGAGTATAAACTAAGAGATAGTATAGACAAAATAAAAGATAAATATGACTATATTTTTATAGACTGTCCCCCTTCTTTAGGTATGCTTACTATAAACTCATTGACTGCGGTTGATAGTGTGTTAATACCTATACAGTGTGAATATTATGCATTAGAAGGTGTAAGTCAGTTAATGTCAACATATAAACTAGTAAAAAAAAGACTAAATCCTAAGATTGAAATACAAGGTGTAGTTCTTAGTATGTTTGATGGAAGAGCAAATTTATCTATTCAAGTTGTTGAAGAAGTAAAAAAATACTTCAAAGGGAGTGTATACACTACATTAATTCCTAGAAATGTAAGACTTGCTGAGGCACCAAGCTATGGAAAACCGGTGATTTATTATGATTCAAAATGTAGGGGGACATTAGCATATAAAGAATTAGCAGAAGAATTTATTGAATTAGAGGAGGATGTAATATAGTATGGATAATACACCTAGAAGAAGTAAAAGATTAGGAAAAGGTCTTAGCGCTTTAATCCCTGAAATAAATGATGAGGTTGATAAAAAGGAGATTGTACAAATAAAATTGAGCAATATACGACCTAATAAAAACCAACCAAGAAAAGAATTTGATGAAGATAAAATAAAAGCTTTATCTGATTCTATAAAAAATGTAGGAGTTCTACAACCAATAGTTTTAAAGCCTACAGATGAGGCTAATTATATGATTATAGCGGGTGAAAGAAGATATAGAGCATCTATTATGGCAGGGAAAGAAGAAATACCCGCTGTAATTAAGGATATACCAGTTAAAGATATAATGGAAATTGCTCTTATAGAAAACTTGCAAAGGGAAGATTTAAATGCAATAGAAGAAGCTTTAGCCTATAAAAGCTTAATAGATAACTATAAGGTTACTCAAGAAGAGTTATCAGAGGCAGTGGGAAAAAGCAGACCTCATATTACAAATACTTTAAGACTACTAAATTTGCAAAAAAAAGTAATCAAAATGATTGAAAATGGAGAAATAACACCTGGCCATGGGAAAGCATTACTTAGAATAGAAAATCATGATCAGCAATTAGAAATAGCTAACAAAATAGTTAAAGATGATTTATCTGTTAGAGTGGTAGAAGAAATGGCAAAAAAAATTATTTGTAACAAACAAGTTAAGAAACCGGAAAATGAACAAAAAGATATTTATATAATTGATGTGGAAGAAAGACTTTCTAATATATTTGGGACACAGGTAAATATATCAAAGGGTAAGAAAAAAGGTAAAATAGAAATAGTTTACAATAATCAAGACGAATTGAATGACATCTTATCCATGATAATGGATGAAGATTAATGAAAAAAAGAAGGTATTAATTTGATTAATACCTTCTTTTTATATGTAAAAAATTTATAATCTAAACTCAATCTTTAATGTATTTTTTTATAATATTAAATATTTATACACAAAAAATATAATTAGAAAAAGGAATATTTTAGTGATGTTTTTAATGTAAATATAAGTTATAATTATATTATAAAATAACAATAACTTTAAAAAGGGGGGGAGCAAATATTAATGAATATATTAAGTTTAGGGGAAAAAATAAAAAGGCTTAGAAAAGAACAAAATATGACATTGAAGGAATTAGCTGGAGATAGAATTACAGCAGCTCAAATAAGTCATATTGAGAGAGACAAATCACATACAAGCTATGAGCTGTTGGAATATTTGTCGAATAAATTAGGGGTAAGTGTAGACTATTTACTAGAAACAAAAGAGATGCAATCTAAAAAAATAACAGATAATCTTATACTAAAAAGTGAAATTTATATTAAATGTGATGAATTAGAAAAAGCAGAAGAACAAATAAAAGAAATTATAGATATATGTAAAGAGTACAAATTAAATGAAAATTACGGTAAATGTAATAATCTATTAGCTGAGATTAATTGCAAAAAAGGAGATTATACATGTTCTGTATATTATTACGAAAAAGCACTATATTACTTTATAAAAAATGAAGATAAAGATGATATATACAATTGCTATGTTAATATAGGAAATATATATATGATAGATGAATTCTATAAGGGGGCTTTAACTCATTTTATGTTTGCAAAAGAGGTCCTAGACGAAAGTAACATAGAAGATGCAGACATATATAAAGAGTTATACAGTAAAATTTCAGAGTGTTACATGAAATTAAATCAACCTCAGAAGTCATTAGAGTTTATGGAAAAAATAGATAAAATTGATAATGAAGATTGCATAAAAGAAGAGGTTAATATTTTAGTACTAAAAGCTAAAAACTTACTAAACATTGGGAAATTTGCTGAATCTAAAGAATGCTTTAATAAAGCATTAGAAATAATAGAAAAAGAAGAAAACAAAAATAGATTGGCTAAAGTATATTTGTCTATGAGTAAAATTTACTCAGAAATGGGAGATATAGATAAACACTTAGAATACTCTCAAAAAGTATATGATATTACAAAGAGAGATGAAAACCAATATATGATGGAAAGTTTGTTTAATATGATTGATTCTTATGTAAAAAGAGGCGAATATGAGATGGCTCAAAGATATTGTAAATTAGCCCTAGTATCATCTATTAAAAATAAAGATAAGTACTATGAGTATAAGTCACTAAAATTCTATTCAGACATGTATAATAATAAGGATGAAGTAGAAACATCAATCGATTATTTAAACAAGTGCATAGATATTGCAAAAGGATTAGAAAGTAAGAAAATATTAGCTAGTTTATACATTGAATTAGGTAAGTTATATTCGAGTATATCAAAAGAAAGAGAATTAGAATATTACCAAAAAGGTGTTATTATGTATAAAGAGTTAAATATTATATAATGTTTAACATATTAAATATTACTATGGAAAAGCTTTTTATTGTTGTGATTATTTAAAAAATATGATAATAACAAATTTACATTTGTATACTCAATTGGTATAATTATGGTATTGAAGCAATTTATAATTATATCTAAATAGAATAAATAAAAGATTTTTTATTTAAAGACTGAAGCAATAAAGTTAAATAATTTTATTAAAGTAAATAGTATTATCAGTCTTAATTCATTTCTATCTACTAAAAATAATTAAGGCAAAGCAATTATTATGTTTCATATTAATACTACTTCTTAAAATATTTATTATAAAAAGTGGTGTTGTATCTATTGATTTTTAACTGAAAATATAAAACAATAAAATGGTGTTTAATGTGTTGGGGGACTTATTAAATATCATAAAAATTAATGCAACAAAAGCAAAATCTAAATTAGTAAGGAGGTTGATTTTTTATGCCAATGGATCTTAATTTAGGTGACATAGTAGAACTAAAAAAACAACATGCTTGTGGATGTAAACAATTTGAAATAGTTAGAGTAGGCATGGATATAAAAATTAAATGCACTAACTGTAAAAGATTGATTATGTTAGATAGACAAACTTTAGAGAAAAGAATAAAGAAAGTTGTAAGTAAATAGGAAAGCTTTAGTTAAACAGTTGTAGTAACCTAATAAAATTTATATAGATCATTAGGTAATATATAGGGGGTGCGTTAACATGGCAGTTAGATTTGCAGACAGAATGAGTAAAATTGAAGGGTCAGCTATACGTGAGTTATTAAAACTTACAGCTAGACCAGAGGTAATATCATTTGCAGGAGGAATGCCTGCTCCAGAATTATTTCCAGTGGAGGAAATGAAAAAAGTTTCAGTTGCAGTATTAGAAGAACAAGGGAGAGTAGCATTACAATATACATCAACAGAAGGCTATCTTCCATTAAGAGAAAAGATAGCTGCAAGAATGAACAAAACTCTTAAAACTAACGTAGGTCCAGATGATATATTAGTAACAAGTGGATCTCAACAAGGTCTTGACTTCTCAGGGAAAACATTTTTAGACAAGGGTGATGTAGTTTTATGTGAAAGTCCATCTTACATGGGTGCATTAAATGCAATGAAAGCTTATGAGCCTGAATTTATAGAAATTAATACTGATAATGATGGTATGATAATGGAAGATTTAGAAAAAGTTCTAGCTTCAAATGATAAAGTTAAATTAATTTATGTAATACCAGATTTCCAAAACCCATCAGGTAGAACATGGCCATTAGAAAGACGTATTAAGTTCATGGAAATAATAAATAAATATGAAATACCTGTAGTAGAAGATAATCCATATGGGGAATTAAGATTTGATGGAGAAAGCTTACCATCATTAAAATCATTAGATACTAAAGGTTTAGTAATTTATCTTGGAACTTTCTCAAAAATATTCTGTCCAGGATATAGATTAGGATGGACTTGTGCAGCTCCAGAAATACTAGCTAAATATAATATTTGTAAACAAGGATCTGACTTACAAGCTTCTACAATAAGCCAAATGGAAGTAAGCAAATTTATGGATATGTATGATTTAGATGAGCACGTTGCAAAAATAAAATCGTGTTATGTTAAGCGTAGAGATATAATGTTAAAGACTATGAAAGAAGAATTCCCAGAATGCGTTGAGTTTACACATCCACAAGGAGGACTATTTACTTGGGTTACATTCCCAGAAGGAATTAATGCTGGTGATATGGCTAAAAAATGCTTAGAGAAAAATGTAGCATATGTTCCAGGTGAGTCATTCTATCCAAATGGTGGAGTATACAATACTTGTAGACTTAACTATTCAAATATGCCTGAAGAAAAAATAGTAGAAGGTATAAAGAGAATGGGAGAAGTATTAAGAGAAGAATTAGCTAAAAACGAAGAAAAAGAGTTAGCTACTAATAAATAATTTGTATAAAACTTATAATATAGGTGAATACTAAAAAACGGGCAAAGGTTTTCTTTGTCCGTTTTCAATTTAAAATGGATAGCTATTAAGCTATCCATTTGGGAGATTGGGATGAAATATATTTAAGTTATGGGGGCTATATATACTTGTATTATTTATCACAAGCAATAAAAATATACATAAATTGAATAAAATAAATAAAATTTTTAAACTCTAAATAAATATAAAACTATTATTAAATTATACAAAGTAAAATTAGGCATAAATAGTTTGACAGAGATTATTATAAGTGATAAAATACATAAGTATGAGAATTTATTCTCATTTCTCTGCTCTGCAAAAGTGGAGCCGTTAAGTCCAAAGGGAGGTGAAATTTAATGAAAAATTATGAATTAGTTTACGTTGTAAGACCAAACGCTGAAGACGAAGTTAAAGAAGCAGTAATGAACAAAGTTCAAGAAGTAATCTCAGCTAATGGCGAAGTTGAAAAAGTTGACACTTGGGGAAACAAGAAATTAGCTTACCCAATAGCTAAGTTCACAGAAGGTTTCTACGTGTTAGTAAACTTCAAAGCTTCTGCTGATCTTCCAAAAGAATTAGACAGAAACTTAAAAATAAACGAAAACGTAATAAGACATATGATAGTTTGTGCTTAATTAGCGTTTAACTAGTTTTATTATGAATAGGATGGTGCTTTTATGAACCATGTAGTATTAGTTGGTAGATTAACTAAGGATCCAGAATTAAGATATATACCTGGAAGTGGAACACCTGTTGCTAACTTTACAATAGCTATAGATAGAAACTATACTAAAAAAGATGGAACTAAAGAAACAGACTTTATTCCTGTCGAAGTGATGGGAAAAGCAGCTGACTTTTGTGCAAATTATATCTCAAAAGGTAGATTAGTTGCAGTTCAAGGAACTTTAAGAGTTGATAGATATCAAACACAATCTGGAGAAAATAGAACTTTTACTAAAGTGAGTGCTAATTCAGTACAAGCTTTAGAGAGCAATAAAAATAGATCTGAAAACCCATACGGAGAAGGTCATCAAGGTTCGCAACCGACTTTCGAACCTAACTTCGAGGCACCACAAGGATTAGATCCAAATGGTTTCCAAGCAATAGATGATGACGAAATACCATTTTAGAAAAGGAGGGGACTCTAAATGATAAACAAGAAAAGACGTAAGAAAAGAAAAGTTTGTCAATTCTGTGCTTCTAAAGACGCTAGAATAGACTACAAAAACACTCAAAGATTACAAAAATATGTAACTGAAAGAGGTAAAATATTACCAAGAAGAATATCAGGAACATGTGCTAAACATCAAAGAGAATTAACAGTAGCAATAAAGAGAGCTAGAAATATAGCACTTTTACCATATACATTAGACTAATAAATATGCCTTCCATTGATTCATCAATGGTGGGCTTTTTTATTTTTTATTAGTTTTAGATAAATAAGAAAGATAGTTTTTGAAATTTTGGATAAATTATGTAAGTGAAATATTAAATTATTACTTGGGAAATTATAAATATGGATAATTTGATAATATTATTAGAAGGAAGGCACAAGCCCTCCTTTTTTCATTGTATGTTACCTTGTAAATTATGATATAATGTTTATATATTGAGGAGGGGGAAGATTGTGCGAATAGAAAAAGGTTCTGATATTACAAAAAATGTAAAAATAATAGAATGGATAAAAAATGAAATACTGATAAGTATAAGTAATTTGTTTAATCTAATATTTAAGGGCGTAAAACCTATTGACGATGGACTTCAAAATGCAATAGCTAATTTAATTATGTTGTCATATCTTTTAGGAAAAAGATTAGGCATTAGTTTTGATGAAATAGATCATAAAATAAAGGAAAAAGCAAAAGAAGGAATAAAGGAAGAGCACAGTATAGAAACCTGGTTTGGAGATTTGTCAAAATTGGAAAAACACATGGACAATAGGGAGTGATATAAATTGAATAAAGATTTAAGGCTATCGAAGGTATTACAGATAGTCATTTTAGCTATAATATTAATATTGATAAGCTTAAATGTTCCTCAATTAAGTTTAATATTATTATTAATACCAATACCTTTTGCATTAATCGGAACATTATCAAATATTAAAAATAATATAATATCACTAATAATTCCACTCTTTGCTTTAATACTTTTAAGTAAACCTATATATGCAGTTGATATATTTATAAACAGCATTGTTCCTGGAACAGTTATAGGTATTATAGTTAAAAAAATTTTAAGTAAAGAAGATAGCAATAAATATGAACCGATTTTTGCAGGTTCTATAGTGTTTATGCTTTCTATAGTAGTACATTATATTATATCAAAATATGCTTTCGGAGCTGATATCTTAAATGAGATGATTCAAGTATTCAATGAAAGTATAGAATCACAAAAAAGCCTGTTACAATCTATAAGTAACAATGAATTATTAAGTACAACAAATATTATAGATACATTTAAAAATATAATACCTACTATATTATTTTTTAGAGGAATGATTTCAGCAATAATTATATATTTTGTTGAAATATATGCTCTTAAAAGAATGAAATATGGAAGTTTTGATGAAATAAAATTCAGAAATTTTTATTTACCGGGAAATGCTATCGTTATTTCGTTTATATTATATTTATTAATGTTAGGCTTGTCCTATATAAAAACACCATTGTATACAGATGCAATATTCTTAAATCTACAAATGGTATTTAACTTTATGTTTATAGTACAAGGCATAGCCGTATCTATTTATTTTATAAAAAAATGGTTAAAAAATGGGATAAATAAAAAAGTGTTTATAGGTGCAATGTGCGTAGGTATATTTGGAATGACAGGAATTTCTTTTATAGGTATGGTAGATAGTATATTAGACTTTAGAAATGTGAGAGCTTATAAATCTATATAGGAGGATAGGAATGAGGAATAAACCAAGTTTTAAAGTAAATATGCCAGAAATAAATATATATATATTAATTATTGGAATAACAAGTTTAATCCTACTTTTCTATAATTTGTATATAGGATGTTTGTTTTTCTTTGCATTTATTTATATAGTATTTCACAATTGGAGAATTGCTAATTTTAGAAAAAAAGAGTGGAATAGATACATCGAGAATCTGTCTTTAGATATAGATGAAACAACAAAAAAGGCAATAATGAATTTACCTATACCTCTTTGTATTCTCGAATTTGATGGAAATATATCATGGTATAACAAGAGGTTTTATGACATGACACAGTCGCCAGACTTGCTTGGCGAAAATATTGATAATATAGTTAAAAATCTTAATCTAAGAAAAGTATTAAATGAAAATAAAGAAATGTATACTGATGTAAGCTACAACGATAGAGAGTATACAGTTGTTTATAATGTTATAAAAAATGAACAAGATGATCAAGTGAAATATTTGATGATGCTTTATTGGATAGATAAAACACAATATTTAGCTCTTTCTCAAAAATATGAGGAAGAAAAGAATATAATAATGTTAATTCAAGTAGATGGATACGATGAAGTATTAAAGAGTGCAGATGAGGATAAAAGATCTTTAATTTCTGTAGAATTAGAAAGAATCCTATGTGGCTTGGAAATATCTTTACAAGCAGCAGTAAAAAGAACTTCTAAGGATAAATACATAGTTATAACTAATCAAAAAGGTTTATCTAAACTTCAAGAAAATAAATTTGCTATATTGGACACAATAAGAGGTATTGATTATGGAAATACACTTCCTGTAACAATAAGTATAGGAGTTGGCAGAAGTGGAGACTCAATTTATGAAAATATTAAACTTGCTACTGGAGCTTTGGATTTAGCTTTAGGTAGAGGTGGAGACCAAGCTATTGTAAAAACAAAAGATAAGTTTGAGTTTTATGGTGGAAAGTCTAAGGCCGTTGAAAAGACAACAAAGGTTAAATCTAGGCTAATAGGCCATGCATTAAAAGAGATAGTATCTCAAAGTCAAACTATTTATATAATGGGTCATAAATATCCTGATTTAGACGCTATGGGAGCAGCAGTAGGTATATACGATATATGTAAATCTTTGAAAAAAGAAACATATATAGTGTTGGATTCTGTTAACGAGTCTATAGATGAGTTTGTAAGCAGATTGAACAAATGTGAATATTATAAGGATTTATTTATAAGTAAAGAAGATGCAATAAAAAATTGTACGAGAGAGACATTAGTAGTTGTAGTTGATACTCATAGGCCTAGTTATACTGAATGTGAAGAGTTGCTAGGGATAAGCAAAAAAGTAGCTGTAATAGATCACCATAGAAAAGGTGTAGAATCTATTCAAGATACTGTTTTATCATTCCATGAAATTTATGTATCATCTACTTGTGAAATGGTAACAGAAGTTGTCCAGTATTTAGAGGATGATGTTAAAATAAATAAACTTACAGCAGAGGGGCTTCTTGCAGGTATAAGTTTAGATACAAAATTCTTTGCATTTAAAACAGGAGTAAGAACTTTTGAGGCAGCTTCTTATTTAAAGAAGGTAGGAGCAGATACTACAGAAGTTAAGAAACTATTTAGATCAAATGTGGAAGATTTTAAGACCAAGGCAGAAATTATAAGTAATACTCGTATTATTGATAATAGAATCTGTATATCTTATTCAAAAATACAGTCTGAAAATATTAACGTGGTTATTGCTCAGGCTGCAGATGAATTATTGACAGTAAAGAAAATAGAGGCATCATTTATACTTGGTGAAAAAGATGGAACTGTATTCATAAGTGCAAGGTCATTAGGAAAGATAAATGTACACGTTTTAATGGAAAAGCTAGGTGGAGGTGGACATATGGATATAGCCGGTGCTCAGCTGGAGGGAGTATCTATAAAAGAAGCCTATATGAAAGTACATGAAATAATTGAACAATACTTAAGGGAGGAAGACTAAATGAAAGTAATATTATTAAAAGATGTTAAAGGAACAGGTAAAAAGGGAGAAGTTAAAGAAGTAAGTGATGGATACGCAAAGAACTTTTTATTACCTAAAAAAATGGCAGTAGTTGCTGACAATACAAATGTAAAAGAATTAAATGAAAAGAATAAATCAAAAGAATTAAAAGCTCAAAAAGAATATGAAGAAGCTGTTGAATTAGGAAAGAAAATGGAAGACATGTCTGTAACTATATATTCTAAAGCTGGTGATGCTGGAAGATTATTTGGATCAATAACTTCTAAGGATGTAGCAGAACAATTAAAGAAACAGCATAATATAGAAGTGGATAAGAGAAAAATTTTACTTGATGAACCAATTAGAGTATTAGGTTCAAGATTTGTAGAAATAAAAATACATCAAAAAGTTACTACTAAGGTAAGAGTAGATGTTAAAGAAAAACAATAAGCACTAGGTTGAGGTGATAATAATGGAGGATATAAGTAGAATTCCTCCACATAGTGTGGAATCAGAGCAATCAATATTAGGTTCTATTATTCTTGATAAAGACGCAATTATAACTGTGGCAGAAACTATAAATCCTAGTGATTTTTACAAAGAAGCTCACAAAATAATATATGAGTCTATGTTAAAGTTAAATAGTAATAATGAACCAATAGATTTGATAACATTAATAGAGGAATTAAGAAAAGAAGGTCATTTAGATAATGTTGGAGGTATTAGCTATCTAACAAGCCTTTCAACAATAGTTCCAACGACATCAAATGTAAAGTATTACGCCAACATAGTGAAAGAAAAATCCGTTATGAGACAGCTTATAAAGGCGTCTAATGAGATTATAAACTTAGGATATGATGCTTCTACAGATGTTCAGGAAATATTAGATCAGGCAGAAAAAAATATATTTGATATATCTCAAGAAAAATCTGGTGATGATATCCAACCAATAAACTTAGTTCTACAAGATACCTTTGATATGATTGAAAGGTTGTGTACGCAAAAAAGTGATGTTACAGGAATAACTACTGGATTTACAGATTTAAATAAAAAAATAAATGGACTTCAAAGAACAGACTTAATTCTGCTAGCGGCAAGACCTGCCATGGGAAAAACAGCATTCTCACTAAACCTTGTTCAAAATGCAGCATTAAAAGGTGATGCATCTGTGGCAGTATTTAGTTTAGAGATGTCTAAAGAACAGCTAGTTCAACGTATGTTATCTGCACAATCTAATGTGGAGCTGAGTAAAATAAAAACTGGTTCTCTTGGAGAATCAGATTGGCCAAGGATAATAGATGCTATGGCAGTATTATCAGAAGCTAATATTTTCATAGATGATACTCCTGGTATAAAAATATCAGAGATAAGATCAAAATGTAGAAGATTAAAAATAGAAAAAGGATTAGATTTAATCCTAATAGATTACCTTCAATTGATGGAGGGAGAGGGTAAAAATGAAAACAGGCAACAAGAAATAGCTAAAATTTCTAGATCTTTAAAAATACTAGCTAAAGAGCTAGATTGTCCTGTGGTTGCTCTTTCACAGCTATCTCGTTCTCCAGAACTTAGAAAAGACCATAGACCTATATTATCAGATTTAAGGGAGTCTGGGTCTATAGAGCAGGATGCAGATATAGTTATGTTCCTATACAGAGATGAATATTATCATGACGATTCTGAAAAGAAAAATATAGGTGAAGTTATAATTGCAAAAAATAGACATGGCGAAACTGGTAATGTAGAATTAGTCTGGTTTGGTCAAGTACAAAAATTTGCCGACAAAGTTAGAGAAATATAAACATATATCCACAGAACAACCTTTCTATATTTAAGAAAAATGTGGATAATTATGAAAAAATAGTATTAAATGCAGACTATACAATGAAATGTTATACACAGTATCCACAAATAGTATGTGGATAAATGTGAATAACTGAATAAATATGTGTAAAACTTAATGAAAGAGTTGTTTACAAGATAGTAATATCTTTTAAACAACTCATATTTATGCCCCAAAATAAGTTAATATGGAGAATAATAAAATGAAAGTACAAATGTTTTTTGTATATCCAGATATGGGAATTGTTAATAAAGAAAGTAACTTGTTTAGGATTGTTGATAATGAATTAAAAGAAACATTAGTAATTTATTTGATGGAAGAGAACAATCAATATAATATATACATGATAAATACAATGACAGGATCTATAGAAAAAGTTTTTACGGGTAAGGATTTAGATGAAGTTGAAAAATTTAATGATATATTTATTGAAAAAAGGGATAATATTATTAATGGAAAAAGCTTAGAAGAAATAGAAAGATACATATTAAAAGCAATTAGAAATTAAAAAAGTTGAAACTAAAACGAATATTTGTTAAAATATATAACGTAAGTGTTCGATAATAAGTTGAAAATAAATTATATATTAGATTATATGAAATTTAATATATAGATAATAGAGGTGAAATAAATGAAAACAGTAGCAGTTGTTGGTTCTCAATGGGGCGATGAGGGAAAAGGAAAAGTTATTGATTTTCTTGCTACTCAAGCTGATGTAGTAATAAGAGGACAAGGTGGAAATAATGCAGGTCATACATTAGTAGTAGATGGAAAGAAATTTGCATTAAGATTAATACCATCAGGAATATTAAACCCAAATACAATAAACGTAATAGGAAATGGTATAGTATTTGATCCAAAAGGTTTCTTTGAAGAAATAGAAATGCTTGAAAGTAATGGAATAAGTACTAAGAATATAAAAATAAGTGATAGAGCTCACATAGTGTTCCCTTATCATAAAGAATTAGATGGATTAGCAGAAGAAGCAAGAGGAGATAACAAAATAGGAACAACTAAAAAAGGTATCGGTCCTTGCTATATGGATAAAACAGAGAGATCAGGAATAAGAGTTTGTGACTTAATGGATAAAGAAATTTTTGCTAAAAAATTAAAACTTCAAATAGAAGCAAAGAACAAAATAGTTACAGGTGTATATGAGAAAGAAGCTATGTTTGATTTTGATGAAGTATACAATGAATTTATTGTATATGCAGAAAAAATGAGACCATTTGTTGATGATACAACTGTAATAGTTTATGATGCAATAAAAGCTAATAAAAAAGTATTATTTGAAGGTGCTCAAGGTACATTACTTGATTTAGATCTTGGAACATATCCGTTTGTAACATCTTCACACCCTATATCAGGTGGATTTGCAGTAGGTGCAGGTGTTGGTCCAAACATGATAAAAGACGTTGTTGGTATAGTAAAAGCTTATACAACAAGAGTAGGAGAAGGTCCTTTTGTAACTGAGTTACATGATGAGACTGGAGATAAAATAAGAACTCAAGGTCATGAATTTGGAACAGTTACAGGAAGAGCTAGAAGATGTGGTTGGTTCGATGCTGTTATAGTAAAATATGCAGCTAGAGTAAATGGATTAACAAGTATTTCATTCATGTTATTAGACGTATTAACAGGATTTGATAAGATAAAAATATGTACTGCTTATAAAATGGGAGATGAAATAATAAATAACTTCCCAGCTTCATTAGAAGATTTAGCAAAATGCGAGCCAGTATACGAAGAATTAGATGGATGGCATGAAGATATAACAAAGGTTGAAAACTTTGATGATCTTCCAGAGAATGCTAAGAAGTATGTAGCTAGAATAGAAGAATTAATAGATGTTAATATAGATTTAGTATCTGTTGGTCCAAACAGAACTCAAACAATAATAAGAAAAAATATATTTGCATAGAGTTTCACATGAAACAAAAAGGAGAAAACTGTCATAAGTTTTCTCCTTTTATTTATTTAAATTAGATATTTTATTTTGCCATCTTAAATCAGCACCAACAAATTTAATCATTTTGAATTTATCAAAAATACGTGAAAAAATTCTTTGAGAATAAAGTTCGCCAAGTTGTGAAGGATTAAGATTAGTAGAAATAATAGTTTTTTTGCCATTTAATAAACGAGTATTTAGAATTATAAATAATTCACTAATAGTAAATGAATTAGTAAGTTCTGTACCTAAATCGTCTATTATTAAAAGATCACATTCAAATAAATTTTCGTAATCATCTCTTGATAAATGATGATCAGAATTTCTAAATTTATATTCTTCTATGATTTCAAACATTTTAAAGGCAGTTTGGTATATTACTAAATATCCTTTATCAAGAAGTTCCTTGGCAATATAGCTAGACATAAATGTTTTACCAAGTCCTGTATCTCCATAAAACAATAAGTTTTTATCATTGTCTTTATCGAAATCATAAATAAATTCATCACAATCAGATAAAATTAGTTGCATGTTTTGTCTAGGAGAAACACCAGTGCTTGGATCAACTTCTTCTGAAAAAATACTGTCGTCATATGTACACTGATTTTGTTTATCTAACATTCTAGACAAATTAGACATTTTATAAGATTCGTTAATAATTGCTTGCTTTAAACAGTTGCATTTTTTACCGTTTGGAAGAAAACCTCTATCATTACACATACTACACTCATATTGAATATCAAGATAACCTTTAGGAACATTCCAACCATCTAATAAAGCTTGTTTTTCGCTAGTTAAAGCTTGTATTTTTTCTTTGGCCTCTAATGTAAGAGTATCCTTATTTGATGGATTTTTAAGAACAAGTTTCATCATCTCTAATCCAACTTTGCTAATTTCATCTTCTATTTCTTTTACTTTAGGAATTTGTTTATAAACATCATTTTTCCTTTGTTCTAGTAGCCGATCTGCTTTATCTCTTTTTCTCTCGTAACTAGTAAGAATATCTCTTAATTTTGATTCCTGCATTTAATCACCTACCTACTAAAATTTACCCTTTTGACTTTCTTTTAAAAGTTTCTCTAATTCTTCAGGGCTGTAGTTTCTAAATGTTTCGTTGATATTATGGAATCTTGTTTTAACTTTAGGAACAGAGTTATTATTTGAAGTTGTATTCTTTCTATTTTGTTTTTTTTGATTAAATTCTTCTTCTAATTTTTCTATATCATCTAAAGTCTTAACATTATTCTTTTTATATCTTTCAATTATACCATTTATATAAGATATAGAAGGATTAGATGTATTTTTTGATTTGCTACAAGCTTCTAATATAACTTCTATATCCATATTGTACTTATCAATCCATGTATCCATAATTCTTTTTTCTTCTGATCCAGGATTTCTATTAAATCCAAGAGACTTAAAAATAAGCTTATGAATGTCATAGCGCTTTTTATCTTCAATTACATTATTTTCAATATCTTCAATAGTATAAAGTCCTAAGTCGTACCAGTTTCTAAGTATACCTTCAATATAATTAAGATTTTTAGGTGTACCATTATTATTTTGCTTTGAAGTTTCATATGCATAAACAATAACATCAGGATTAACATTAAATTTTTCTCTAATGTCTAGTATTCTTAATTTTTCTGAAGGATCAAGAAATCTTCCTATTATACGATTTATACTATTAAACATTTTAGTTATGCTTGGATTATGTCCAGCAGAAACTATTCTATCACTATTAGACTTAATAGAAGGTGTATTAATTTGTAGATTTTCAACATAGAGTCTTTTTAAATCTAAAAATTCAATTGAATAATCAAAAGCATCTGGACTATCGTTTTTGTGCATTTTAACTATGTTTTGCTTCTCCCAGAATTTCCATGCATTAATAACATCTGACAAGGGAACTTCTAGAATTCTAGCAATAGAACTGTTATCAAATTTAGGGTCTGGGATAGAAGAACAAACTTGCCTATACGCTAAAAGATATACCTTTGTGTATAATCCATCACCCATAGGCATATATATATCTATGAAGATATTTGGGATGGTTGTTTCTCCAAAATCTATATCATTTTCTTCTTTATAAAAAAACATATAATCACCTCAGCTTCAATTATAACATAAAAGCTATTACAAATTTATATTGTAAGTTTTAAAAAAAAATATTCACTAAAAAGGAGGTATAAATTGGTTATTAAATTCGATAAAAAGAGAAGAAGATTATTTGTTATAGTCTTAGCTCTTCTAATCATTATAGGGGGAAGTATACGCACATTTATACTAACTAATCAAAGAGAAACTTTTACACTTAAAGATGAAAAAAACAAAAACGAATATACAATAGATGTAATATATGATGATGAAACTAATCGTATTTTATGCAACGAAAGTTTAGTTTATATTAATAATACGAAAACTACACTAGATAAAATTTACCTACATATTTATCCAAATGCTTTTTGCAAAGAAAAATCAGTTCCTTTTGAAGACTCAGAAATGAGCAGAGCTTATCCAAATGGTTTTAACGAAGGATATATAGATCTTAAAAATGTATTAAGTGATAAGGAAAAATTAAAGTATGAAGTAACAGGAGATAAAAATGATATTCTAGAGATTAAGTTGGATAAATTATTAAAAGCGGGTGAAGTAGTAAAAATAGATTTAAAATATAATGTTAAATTACCTAATTGTCTTGGAAGATTTGGTTATGGTGACAATACAGTGAATGTAACAAATTGGTTTCCTATAGCTTGTGTTTATGATGATAAGGGATGGAATTTAAAAAGTTATGAAACTGTAGGGGATCCATTTTATAGCGATACTAGTAATTTTAGTGTGAAGATATTAGCACCATCAAAATATAAGTTAGCAACTACAGGAAAAGTAACAGAGAAGAAAACAGACAATGAAAAAATACTATACACCATAGATGGTAAGATGGTTAGAGATTTTGCTTTTATTTTAAGTGACAAATTTATAGTAAATAAGGCTAATTATAAAGATATTGTGATAAATACATATAATTTAAATGAGGATATGAGTAAAGATGCTTTGGATATATCTAAGTCATCCATAGAGATTTTTAGTAATTTATTTGGGGACTATCCATATGATACATATTCGGTAGTAGCCAGTGATTTTTTTATTGGGGGAATGGAATATCCCATGTTATCTATGATAGATGAAAGTCTATATAATAGAGAAAACAAATTTTTATTGGAGTATGTAATAGCTCATGAAACTGCCCATCAATGGTGGTATAGTGTTATAGGAAATGATGAAATTAATGAACCTTGGTTAGATGAAGCATTAACGGAATACTCAACTATACTTTATTTTGAACAAAAGTATGGAAAAGAAACTGGAGATAAATTAATAAAAACTATGGAAGTACAAACAAGAAACTATAAAACAACTGATATATTTAAGGCTACAACAGAGTATAAAGACTCCTCAGAATATAGTTTAAGTGTTTATACAAAAGGAGCAGTAGTTTTCAATGAAATAAGAAAAGAAGTGGGAGATAAAGTATTTTTTAATACATTAAAAGAATACTATAATACATATAAATTTAAAAATGTAAACGGACCTCAATTTGTTGATCTTTGGAAAAGTAAAGGCGTGGATATTGAAAAAATTATAAAAGAATATAAATAAAATTTTGCCAGAGCATTGAAAAATAATTTAATGCTCTGTTTTTTTGGTATAATATAATTTATGAGAAAAAGAGAAAAGAGGTGCACTATGTTGAAATATTGTTCTATAGGAAGTGGAAGTAGCGGAAATTGTCACTTTGTTAGTTATAAGGATACTAATATATTAATAGATGCAGGCCTTAGTGGTAAAAGAATAATGACAGGTTTAGATGAGATAAATGCTGATATAGAAAAAATAAAGGGCATATTTATAACACATGAGCATTCGGACCATATAAAAGGTGCAGGAATATTATCGAGAAAATTGGACATACCTATTTTTGCAAATGTAAAAACATGGTGTGCCATGAAAGATAAATTAGGAAACGTAAAAGAAGGAAATATGAAAGTATTTGAAAATGATAAAACATATAGCATAGGGGATTTAGGAATTAAGCCCTTTTCCATACCACATGATTCAAGTGATGCTGTAGGGTATAATTTATTTTCGGGGCAGGAAAAAATGTCAATTGCTACGGATATAGGGTGTGTAACAGATAATATTAGACAGAATTTATATGACTCAAAACTTGTAGTATTAGAGTCTAATTATGACCCAAACATGCTAATGATGGGAAGCTATACTTATAGTTTAAAAAGAAGGGTAATGTCTGATTGTGGACATCTATCAAACGAAGAAGCAGCTAAGTTCTGTGTGGATTTAATTAATAATAATACACAATCTATACTATTAGCTCATTTAAGCAAGGAAAATAATTTTCCAGACCTGGCTTTCGCTACATCAAAGAATGTACTAGCTAATAATGACATGATAATAGGACAAGACCTAAATCTAGAAGTTTTATCAAGAGATAAAGTTTCAAAGGTTTTTGAACTGTAAAATTACCTTGGTCCATATGTGTAACGATATATTTTTGAACCATGTGTGGGAGAATTTTTTTGCTATTGTTTCAGATACATCTGTTGCTCAAAAGATAAAGTTAATAAGAGGAGAAAAATATGCGTATCAGTATAGTTTGTGTAGGAAAAATAAAAGAAAAATATTTAAAATTAGGAATAGATGAATTTTCAAAAAGATTATCTAAATATTGCAAACTAGAAGTAATAGAATTAGATGATGAAAAAGCTCCTGAAAATTTAAGCGATAAAGAAATGCTTATGATTAAGGATAAAGAAGGAAAGAAGATACTAAGTAAAATCAAAGATAACGCTCATGTTATAGCTCTTGCTATAGATGGAAAGAATTTATCATCTGAAGAATTGGCAGATACAATTGGTAATTTAGGTGTTAGAGGAACAAGTCATATAGTATTTGTTATAGGCGGATCTTTAGGGCTTTCTGATGAGGTATTAAGAAGAGCTAATTATAAGTTGTCTTTTTCGAAGATGACCTTTCCTCATCAACTTATGCGACTAATATTATTGGAACAAATTTATAGAGCTTATAGAATAAATAACGGAGAACCGTACCATAAGTAAGAAATAATAATTTAATAAACGAAATTAACTATATTAATACTCCATAACATTTTTAATTAAGGAGTATTTTTTGTTAGAAACAACATCAAAATTAAGAAAAATATAAAATAATTAGCTTAAAGAAAAAGATATAAATAGAATTATATGAAAGGTATGCAAAATATAGTTAATTAGGCTATAAATGAATAAAAATCACCTTAAGTTTCTAGATTTATTTGCTTAATTGTACTTGCTTAAAAAGTATAATATAATAAATAAATAGTTGTTAAATTTAATAATATGTAAGGATGTGTTGAAATGAATATGCAAAAATATGATAAAGATAATCCAAAACTAGTTAACTCTATGGTATGCGCTATAGATATATTAGGCTTTTCACAAATGATATCAGATTCTTGTAGAGATGGATATGGAGATCAGTTATTAAAAGATATCAACTACCTTATAAATAAGAATAAGCAATGTGTAGTTCCTAATAAATATAGCCAAGGAAATATAAAGATATATACGGATAATATGATTATTGGATATCCTATAAAAGATGATGGAGAAGCTGAATTAAATGAAATACTAGATAATGTATCAGAATATCAATTTAATCTATCACTAGAAGGCCTTTTTGTTAGAGGTGGTGTAAGTGTAGGTGATTTTTATATAAATGAGGACATTGTATTTGGACCAGCTCTTTTAGATGCTCATAATACAGAAAGTAAACTAGCATGCTATCCAAGAATTATACTAGATGATAAAACTGTAAAAAGGTTAAAAAAATACATAAATTATTATGATGTAGCACCACAATATAATAAAATACTTATAGACAGCGATGGACAATGGTTTTTAAATTATTTAAATACCATATTTAAATATTATAGAGAGTGTAACAATGAATATGAATTTGAAAGAATACAACTAGAATTACTACTTAGACATAAGGTTAAAATTGAAGAAATGCTAGAGATTAACAAAAAGAATATAAGAGTATGGGATAAATATGTTTGGACAGCTAATTACCACAATTATTTTTGTGATTTAAATTTCCCAAATGATAAACAGTTAAAAATATCAAGAAAAAGTCTACTTTCATGGCCAAGCCAAGTTTTAAATGATGATCTGTAAAATTTAGTAAGAAACATTAAAAAAATAAATTTTTATGAAGACAAATTAATGCAATTATTGACGATAATTTGTAGTACTATTTTATTAGCAAAAGGTACTACTTAGTTAATTGAAGGCGTTGCAAGTAAAGATTATTAAAGTTTTGAAAAAACAAAAATGGAACAGTTTTTATAGCTATAGGTTTAGGAGTATTAATTAAAAGAAGTGATGCCTTATTTATTGTAGGTATAATTTGGGGATTAAGTGGATTGGTGAAATATGATGGTTATTTGATGTGGCATTGTATAAATTGTTCAATAGAGATAAATGAATATTAATTTTAGTTAAAGTAATAGTTTAATTTAGTTTATCACTTGTTTTGATATTTGATCCATTTAGAAAACTTGGGCATCATGTTACTATCTTAGGTATAGAATTAGTGTTTGATGGTACTATGGAAATTATTAATACAGGTTCAAAAACGAAAAAACTACTTACGCAATCTATTTAAAGTAATATGAAAATTATTTTAAAGAATAAATAATTAAATTTTAAGAAATAACATAAAAAATGAAAAGCATTTAGACTATTGAAAATATACAGTCTAAATGCTTTTTCATTTTTTAAAGTTATTATTTTTTGAATATACCGAATGGTTTACCAACTGGTAAGAAAGTTCTTCCAAAATGAGTGTTTAAAACAGCGGCACCACAACCATAGAATGATACTATTGCTATTGATAATTCAGAATAAGCAGCTAGCATATGAGTAGTATGTTCCATTATTCCGAATGAGCTTAAAGATAATCCTATAAATAAGAAATCTATAAGAACAAATATAGTAAATAATACTTTATGAGTTTCCATAGCTCCTATAGTCATAAACAATGTAAATACTAAATATCCTAAGTAAGCAAATCCTAATTGTTTTGTATCACAAGCAGCTGCTAATTCAGTACCAAATACTCCGTTTTGTATTAACCAAGTAAACCCAACTGCATACCAGAAAAATGCGTAAGCACCAAATGCAGTAGCACCAAATGTATTGTTATGTTTGAAATCATTTATACATGCAAATAATTGAGCTGTAGCTCCTAAAAATATAGCCCATGGTAAAACTAAAGATACTCCTGAAGTTAATCCTAGTTTTTGAGATGAAGCCACTAATGTTATTATTGCTAATCCAAAAAGTCCTAATGCTGATGGATCAGCAGTTACAACTTTAACTTTTGTTTCGTTTGTCATTGTGAAACCTCCTAATAAAATATCATATTAATGCATTTTGTATACACATACTAATCTATAATACCAAAAATTTTGTGATAGGTATACAAAAAAATTTAAATAGTTAATAATTGGTGTAACTTAGATATATCAATGCATAGGATATCGTATTCACAAATTGGAAATGGAAAAATATTAAAAAATGTTTAAGATAAAAAAGAAAGGGAATAAACAATAATATATGATAAAATGATAACAATTATCAATTAATTGTTTTTTTCTAATAAATAATAATTAAAATATTGCAGGCGGTGAAAGTTATGGACTTAATAACTAAAATAAAAAGAAATACAGGTGCTTTACATAGTGCTGTAGAACATTCAGGAATTTTAAAAAGAATAGTAGATGGAGAGGCATCGATAGAGAGTTATGTAGAATACCTATTAAACCTTAGTGCTATGTATAAAGTAATAGACGAAACTATAGATAATAATAAATATAATTAGGTAATAGACATTTTAAAGTGTTTTTATATACACCCCCAAACCCTTAAAAAGGCTGTATCAAAAATGATATAGCCTTTTTTGTTTGCAACTATTTAATTTTTTCTTTATCCCAGATAAAGAAGTTATCTGTATTATTTAGAGCACCAAAAAGATTTTTTTTAGAACCAGGCATATGGTCATTTAACTTAGACACAAGTTCTTTTATATTTTGTCTATTAGTCTTTCCATCAACTGGGCAAGGATTTTCTATAATTGGATAATTATAATCCTTAGCTGCCTTTTTAGTCATATATTCTTCAACATAAATCATAGGTCTGATTATAGTTAAGTCTTGTCTATCCATATGTGTTTTAGGAGAGAAACAACTTACTCTTCCTTCGTAAAGAATAGACATTAAGAAAGTCTCTATGGCATCATCTCGATGATGACCTAATGCAACTTTGTTGCAACCTAATTTTTTTGCAGTATCATTAAGTGCACCACGTCTTAAGTTTGCGCACAATGAGCAAGGATTTTTTTCTTTTCTAACATCAAACACAATTTCTTTTATATCTGTTTGAATTTCATGATAAGGTATAGATAGATCTTTGCATAATTTATGTAAAGGAGAATTATCTACCCCTCCTGGATTTAATGTGATGGCTATTAACTCAAACTTTTCAGGTGAAAATCTTTGATAGCTTTTTAATATATGAAGTAGTGCTAGACTATCTTTTCCTCCAGATAAACCAACTGCTATCTTATCATTTTCTTCTATCATGTTAAAATCTTTAATTGCTTGGCGAGTTTTGCTAAGTAATTTTTGCATATATCTATTCCTCCCAACTATATAAAATAAAAAAATTAATTTTTTATTAAAGTAACTTAACTATTATAACAAATATGAAAAACTGTAACAATTATAATAAATTGGATACATTTATAATATATAGAGAAAATGTCTAGGATAGATATAATATATAGATTAAAATAGAGTTATGTATTTAAGTGAAAAGAAGGAGAATGAGATTTTGAAGATAATAGAATTAGAAAATTTGTATTATAGAGATAAAGAAAATATTATTTTAGACGGGGTCACAATAGATATAAACAAAGGTGATTGCATATCTATTGTAGGTGAATCAGGAAGTGGGAAAAGTACTCTACTGAAAATATGTGCAGACTTAATAGAAGTAAAAGAAGGAAATATTAAATTTAAAGGAAAAGACTATTCTTTTTATGAAGCAACTGATTTAAGGAAAAAAATTAGCTATTCTATACAAATACCATATTTATTTGGCAAGACGGTTTATGATAATTTAGAGTTTCCTTTTAAAATAAGAAATAAAGAAGTAGATAGTGAAAAAATTATAAATTTGTTAAAGAGATTTAATTTGGACAATGATATATTAAAAAAAAATATAAACTTATTATCAGGAGGAGAGAAGCAAAGAATATCTTTTATAAGAAATATAATTTTCACTCCGGAAGTATTATTGTTAGATGAAATAACATCTGCCTTAGATTCTGACAATACAAATCTTATCCAAGGTTATGTAGAAGAATTAAATAAGCAAGGGGTAACTATATTATGGGTTACTCATAGCAAGAAACAAAGTGAGACTATATTTAATAAAAGAGTCACAATATCAAAAGGCAAAATTGAAAAAATGGAGGAATTTAATTAATGAAAACAGAAGCGTTAATTTTGTCGTCAGTATTAATAATGGTTCCTATTATAATTTCATATAAAGAAAAGTTAGAATTAAATAGAGATATTATAGTCAGTATGTTAAGAGCAGTAGTTCAATTATTAGCAGTTGGATATGTATTAGACGTTATATTTGGACTAGATAAATTAATTTATACAGTCATATTAGTTTTAGTAATGATTATCAATGCGGCAATTAATACAAAGAAAAAAGGATTTACTATAGAAAGTCAAGTTTTCATATCATTTGTATCTATTAGTGTGGGAACAATTATAACTTTAGGTATTTTAATTAGTTCAAAAGCTATAGGTTATACACCAAATGAAGTAATACCAGTAGCAGGAATGATAATCAGTAATTCTATGGTTGCAATAGGCTTAAGCTATAGAAATTTGATTAATAATTTTAAAAATAATTCAATAGCAGTTGAAGTTAAGCTATCTTTAGGGGCAAGTATAAAAGAAGCATCTGATGAAATAATTAGAGAAAGTATTAAAATATCAATAATGCCTACAATTGATTCCGCCAAAACTTTAGGAATAGTATCATTACCAGGAATGATGACAGGATTAATACTAGCAGGGGCATCTCCATTAGTTGCAGTTAAGTTTCAAATTATGGTTACATTTATGATTTTATCATCCTCATCAATAGCTACTATTATGGCAACATACTTGAGTTATAAAAAATTCTTTAATAAAAGAAAGCAACTAAAGCAAATAGTCGTCTAAATAGATTAGAAAACCATTGATATAATATTTATTAAGAATAATGAAATAAATTTAATTATATATTTAGGAGATAAGATGAAAAAAACACTATATGATTATAAAAGGAAAATAGAAAAGCTTCCAGTTAAAGATAAATATACAAAAGAAGAATTATTAACAGAAGATTTTCTAATAGATAAAGAAAATAATATAGAAATATATTATGCTCCACATAACGAGTATATAAATCACAAGGCAAAAATACTAATAGTAGGAATAACGCCAGGGTTTATACAAATGAATACAGCTATATCTACGGCAAGAAAAGAATTAGAAAATAATAATGATATAGAAGATATTCAGTATAAATGTAAAGTATCAGGTAGATTTAGTGGGAGTTTAAGAAAAAATATTATATCAATGTTAGATGAAATAAAATTAAATGAAGCGTTAAATTTAAAAAGTTGTAGAGAGTTATTTGATAAAAAAGATTATTTAATGCACACCGTATCATTAATACCTTATCCTGTTTTTGTAAAAAAACAAAACTATACAGGACACACTCCTAAATTATTGAAAAGTGACTTTTTAATGAAATATGTTTATGAGAATTTTATAAATGAAATACATGAACTAGACGACTTTGAAGACATATTAATAATACCACTAGGAAAGGCTGTTGAAGAGGTATTATGCAAATTAAAAGATGAAAAATTTATCAAAGAAAATCAAATTCTTATGGCATTTCCTCATCCATCAGGAGCCAATGTTAATAGATTAGTTCAATTGGAAGAAAATAAAAAAAGTATGATAGATTTCATAAAAAAAACCGTATCTTAAGATGATACGGTTTTGCTATTTATTTTATCAATATATAAATTATAAGTTAAACCTAATACTACTAAAACTCCGCCAATTACTTGGTAAAAAGAAATTTTACCTGTAGATAAAGCATCTATAATTATTCCTGTAAAAAGCTGACCAACAAATAACAATAAAGTTAAATAAAAAGACGAAACCTTTGAAGATAAAAAAGATAGCATTGTAACTATAACAACGCCTAAAAGTCCACCAGCATAAATAAACCAGGGCCCATTATAAGTTGAAGGTGTAAGTAATTTAAAAGTCTCTCCGCTAATTAATAGTATTAAAAAAGAACCAGAAAGACCAAATATATAATTGAATAATGTACTTTGATACATTCCTATCTTTTCTGATAATGCAAAGTTTACAGACCTAGATAATACGTTTGAAACACCACATAAAATTGCAAATAATATATATATCATAACTTACCTCCCTATGATAAAGTCATCACATAAATACCAGCAACAATGATGACTAATCCTAAAATTTTCTTTTTATCAAATTCAACTACAGGCATATTAAAATACCCAAAATGATCAATAACAAGGGATATTACTAATTGGCCTAACAAAGAAAGAGAAACAGTTAATGAAACACCAAGACCTGCAAAGCTAGCATTAGTAAATAAAACTGTTAAAATACCAATAAGACCACCTGTAAACATATAAAAAGGTATACCTTTTAAATTGCCTATTTTTGATTTTGTAAAAATAAGAACAAGTATAATTCCGATTAACCCCACAAAATGAATGATAATGCTAGAAGCATAATTTCCAGCAATATTGCCTACTTGGCCATTTAAAGAAATCATTACTGAAAGTATGATACCTGTAAAAATTGAAATAAAATAATTCATTATAAATCCCTCCCTTTTGAATAATATAAAAATAACACAAAAAAATAATAAAAATAATGACATATGTCACCTATGAATGTAGAATTTTAATTAAGTAAAAAATAAAGGTGGAGTTTAGGTGAAGAAAATAGAAGATTCATTTATAATAGAAAATTACTATAATGAGTTAAATATGCAAAAAATTTTTACAGATGATATGAAAAGTGAAATGAGATTATTAAAATTTGAGAAAAATGAGTATTTGATAAGAGAAGATGAAGATTTAGAGTATTTGTTGTTTTTTATACAAGGGAAAGCAAAGGTGTTTAAAACATTGCCTAATGGTAGAAGTTTGCTTCTTGATTTTTATAAACCTTTCAGAGTAATAGGAGATATAGAAATTGTGAAAAACCAAAGAGCAACAGGTACAATTCAAGCTTTGAGTACTTGTTATTGTTTAGCAATGCCAATGGAAGAAGCAAGATTAAAATTAATTAAAGATAATAAATTTTTGAAATTTACTTGCGAAAGTTTGGCAGAAAAGTTAGCAGTTGTTAGTATGAATAGTTCTATTAATTTACTTTATCCATTAGAAAATAGATTGGCAAGTTATATTAATGAATCATTAATTTATGGAGATGATTTATATATTGATTTTGATGAAAATCTAAATAACATAGCTGAGCTTTTGGGAAGTAGTTATAGGCACTTACTTAGAACGTTTAATACATTATGTAAGAAAGGCGTATTAAAAAGAGAAGGTGGAAGATACAAGATTATAAATAAAACTTTGTTAAAAGATTTAGCTGGGGACTTATATCAAGATGCTAAATTTTTATAAATATACTTGGAAATATAGATAGTAATAAATATAAAAATATAATTTAAAATATTAAATATTTTTGCGTAAAAAAAAGAAGATATATATAAATGTCTTCTTTTTTTGTTATTATAAAAATAGTAAATTATAAAAATTGCCACAATAAATGAAATGAATTGGTATAGTTAAAAAATATAAAACTTTATAGAATATAGTTGTAAGGTAATTCAGGAGGGGACAAATTGATAGTACTTAATAAAAGACAAATTAATATAATTGATTTTTTACAAAATAGTTCAGAATGGACAACAATTGAAAATATAGCTAAGGTATTTGATGTTAGTGTAAGAACTATTAGAAATGATTTAGATTGTATAAAAACATTATTAAAAGATTGTGATGCAAAACTTGAAAGAAAACCAAAGGTTGGAGTTAAGTTAATCATCAAAAAAGGAGAAAGTATAGATCATATTCTTAAGGGATATAAAAATAAATTATATTCACCAGAAGAAAGAGCCTTAATGATAGCATTAATTTTAATGATAAAAGGAAATGCTACCATAGAAGAATTATCAGAGGATATAGCAGTTAGTAAAAATACTTTGGTTAATGATTTGAAATTAGCTGAAGCAAAACTAAAAGAATTTGATATTAGTATCTCAAAAAAATCTTATCATGGAACTTTTATAGAAGAAAATAATGATGAAAAGTTGGGAGATGCCTTCTTAAAATTATATAGTAGATTATCTGAAGGCCAGGATAAAGAAATTTATAAATGGCTATATAAATACAGTAATATAAATGAGGAATATATAAAAACAATTATAGAAGCTGTAGAAGAAGAAAAAAGCATTCAATATACTGAAGAATCATTAGAAGAATTAGAAATAATATTATTATTCACATTATCAAGAGTATTAAATAATCAAGAAATTAAACTAGATACAGATGATGATTATGAAAATAGTGAATTTAAAACATTAAAAAATATTATAGAAAAAGTAATTGATAAAAAGATCCATAATGACAAGATAGAATATTTACTAAAAATATTTAAAGGTGCAAAAATAGCAAAGGATTTTAATTTAAATAAAGAAGAAAAAATAAATAAAATAACATCAGAAGTTTTATCTGAGTTATACACAATGCTAAACATTGAAGTAGATTCAGATGCTGAATTTATTAGACAGATGCAACTTCATTTGGAAATTGCTATTTACAGAGTGGAGAATAATTTAGTAATTAATAATCCTCTCTTAGAAGAAATTAAGTACAAAATGTCCTTTATATATGGAATTACTGAAGAAATACTAAGTAAAAAGAAAGATATTATAGGAGTAGAGTTTCCAGAGGCAGAGATAGCTTATATGGCCATGTACTTCGGAACAATTTTCGAAAAGTACGCAAAAGGAAACTTTAGCGCAAATGTATTAGTCGTTTGTAACGGTGGCTTAGCAACATCAAGCTTATTAAAATCAAGAATGAATCTAATGATTCCTGAAATAAAAATACAATCAATTTGTAGGTTAAAAGATGTGGATGATTACTTAAACAAAGAAATTGACTTTATAGTTTCAACTGTCCCTTTACAAATAGAAGACTATAAAGTTATACAGGTAAATCCTCTACTAGAATCAGGAGATTCACAAAAAATAAAATCTGAAATTTATAGTATATGGTATGAGAAAAACTGTAAATACTTAGCAGATAAAGTTAAAAATGAAAATGAAAGTGATTTAACTAAGATAATACTAGAAAAGTATGCACAGTTTGAACAATCTATAGAAGACTGGAGAGAAGCAATAGAAATAGCAGCAAAGCCTTTAATTAAAGATAAAAAGATAGAAAAGGCTTATGTAAATGATTCCATAAGAGTTATAGAAACTTTAGGAAACTATATGATGTTTATACCAGAGATAGCATTTGTACATGCTACTCCAGAAAACGTAATAGAAAATGCTGTTAGTATATTAAACTTAAAAAATCCAATAGATTTTGGAAGCAAAAACAAATCAACAGTAAAGACTATAGTAGTCCTTGCAAATAAAGAAGAAAATAAGAACTTAATTAATTTAACTAATATATTGATTAAGGATGATAATATAAAGAAATTTAAAAATGCTAAATCATATGAGGATTTGAAATCTATAATTTAGCTAAGGGAGAAACGGGAATGTTAGTAAAAATATTAGATAAAGTAGATAACTACATGGATGCTATAAAAATATCATGCGATATGTTAGAAGCAGATGGAGTAGTTGAAAATAGATACTATAATGCAATAGTAAATAAAATAGAAGAATTTGGACCATATTTTTGCATAGCAGAGGATATATGCATGCCCCATGCCAGACCAGAAGATGGAGCGATAAAGGAAGGACTTTGCATTATAAAATTAAATGAACCAGTAGATTTTATGGGGAAAACAGTTAGAGTATTCTTCACATTATCAGCAAAAGATAATGAGTCACACTTAGGACTTATGAGAAAAATTGCAGATGTATGTATGAATAAAGATAAATTTAATAATTTACTAAAGGTAGAAACAGAACAACAATTAATGGAGGTATTTTAATATGAAAAAGATAATGGCGGTTTGTGGATCAGGATTAGGATCAAGTTTTATGGTAGAAATGAATATAACAGATGTGTTAAATGAATTAGGTGTAGCTGATCAATATGAAGCTAGTCATACTTCATTAGCAGATGTAACAGCATCAGATGCAGATATATTCGTAACTGGTGCAGATTTAGCAGATAGTGCAAGTCACTTACCAGAATTAATAGTGTTAGATTCTTTATTAGATAAGGATGAATTAAAAGCTAAGATACAAGAAAAAATAGGAGCTTAATAAATATCCCCTTTTTATAATGAAAAGGGGAAAAAATAATAGTCATAAAAACGTTTTACTAAAAATCAGAATGAGGGGAAGTTAAAATGACAGGATTTTTAAAAGTGTTAGTAGATTTTATATCGGAACCAGCAGTATTAGTAGGTATTATAGTTTTGATAGGTTTATTGCTTCAAAAGAAACCGCTAGATGTAATAATAAAATCAACTTTAAAAGCAATGGTTGGATTTGTTGTAATTAGTGCAGCAGCAGGAGTTATAGTTGGATCATTAGAACCATTTGGTGTAATGTTTGAAGCAGGATTTAATATATCAGGTGTCATACCAAATAATGAAGCAATAGTTGCAATGGCCATAGACGAATTCGGTACAGCAACAGCTTTAATAATGGCATTTGGTATGGTGGCAAACATAATAATAGCAAGATTCACAAAGTTTAAATATATATTCTTAACAGGACATCATACTTTATTTATGGCTTGTATGATAGCTGTTATATTAGCATCAGGTGGAATGAGTGGAGTACAATTAATATTCACAGGTTCACTAGCTTTAGGTTTAATAATGGTATTATCACCAGCAATGTTACAACCTTTTATGAAAAAAATAACTAAAAATGATTCAGTAGCAATGGGACATTTTTCAGGAACAGGATATGCATTATCAGCATTAATAGGAAAAGTTGTTGGTAAAAATTCTAAATCAACTGAAGAAATGAAAGTTCCAAAATCTTTAAGTTTCTTAAGAGATTCAGTAGTATCAGTTTCAATAACAATGTTAATTCTTTATGTTATAGTTGCAATAGCAGCAGGACCAGAATTTGTTGAAACAAAATTATCAGGTGGAGACAACTTCTTAGTATTTGCATTAATACAAGCATTAACATTTGCAGCAGGATTTATATTAATACAAAATGGTGTTAGATTAGTTCTTAACGAAATAGTACCAGCATTTAAAGGTATATCTAGCAAATTAGTTCCAAATTCAAAACCAGCTCTAGATTGTCCAATAGTATTCCCATATGCACAAAATGCAGTTTTAATAGGGTTTATATGTTCATTCTTAGGAGGGGTAGTTTCTATGGCAATCATGGGAGCTTTAGGATTAGTAATGATAATACCAGGTGTTGTACCTCATTTCTTCTGTGGAGCAACTGCAGCAGTATTTGGTAACTCAACTGGTGGTAGAAGAGGTGCAATAGTAGGGTCATTTGCAAATGGTGTATTAATATCATTTTTACCAATAGCATTATTACCTGTACTTGGTAACTTAGGATTTGCAAACTCTACATTCTCAGATGCAGACTTTGGAGTTGCAGGTATATTCTTAGGTAAAATTCAAGAGTTTATAGGTGGAAATGGCCTAACAGCAGTTTTAGTAGGAATATTTGCCTTACTAGTTGCTATAAGTGTACTATCTAAAAATAAAGAAGACAAAAATACTGAAGAAGCAGCTTAATATATAAAAAAATTGAGGAATAAATAATTCCTCAATTTTTATAACCAAAATCAGAATAATTGAGGAGGAAAGGTTAAATGAACAAGGAAAATTTAGTAGAAATATCAAAAGAATTGAGACAAGATATTATTCAAATGATAAATAAAGCAGGCTCAGGACATCCAGGAGGATCTCTTTCTGTTATAGATATATTAACTTACCTTTATTTTGAAAAAATGAAGGTGGATGCGAAAAATCCAAAAGTAGTTGATAGAGATAGGTTTGTATTAAGTAAAGGACATGCAGCTCCAGCTCTTTATGCAACGCTTGCAAAAAAAGGATTTTTTGATAAAGAAGAGTTAAATAATTTAAGAGTGTTAGGTTCAATACTTCAAGGTCACCCAGATGCAAAAAAATGCCCAGGTGTAGATATATCAACAGGTTCCTTAGGACAAGGTATGTCAAATGCTTGCGGAATAGCTTTAGGATATAAAATGAATAAATCAGACGGAAGAGTATATGTAGCTCTTGGAGATGGGGAGATTCAAGAAGGAATAGTATGGGAAGCTATGATGGCTGCTAACAAATATAAATTAGATAATTTAGTAGCTATTATAGATAATAACAAAATTCAATTAGATGGTAGAACAAGTGAAATAATGCCAAACGATAACTTAAAAGAAAGAATAGTTAATTTTGGATGGAATGTGGTTGAATGTAATGGTCATGATTTTGAAGAGTTAGAAAAAGCATTTAATAATGCAGAGTCCACAAAGAATAAACCTACTTGTATAATAGCTAATACTGTAAAAGGTAAAGGCGTTTCTTTCATGGAAGACAATGTAGCTTGGCATGGTGCAGCACCAAATTCAGAGCAAACTAAACAAGCTATAGAAGAGATTATAGGATAGGGGGATTTTAGATGAAAAGAGCAACTAGAGAATCATATGGAGCTACATTAGTAGAATTAGGAAAAGAAAGAGAAGATATAGTAGTTTTAGAAGCGGATTTATCAAAAGCTACTAAATCAGAAATGTTTGCAAAAGAATTTCCAGAAAGATTTGTTAATGTGGGAATAGCAGAACAAAATATGGTTGGTATGGCAGCAGGGCTTGCCAGCACAGGAAAAGTTACCTTTGTTACAACATTTGCAGTGTTTGCAGCCGGAAGAGCTTTTGAAGTAATAAGAAACTCAGTATGCTATCCAAAAGCTAATGTAAAAATAGCAGCAACTCATGCAGGAATAACTGTAGGACCTGATGGAGGATCTCATCAAGCAATAGAAGATATAGCGATAATGTGCTCACTTCCTAATATGGTTGTATTATCTCCAGCAGATGATATAGAAGCTTGTAAATGTGTAAAAGCAGCAGCTGAAATAGATGCACCAGTTTATTTAAGATTTGGAAGAATAGCTTTAGATGACATATATACTGATGAATATAATTTCCAAATAGGTAAAGGGAATGAAATTTTTTCAGGTAATGATGTAACTATAATTTCAACTGGTATAATGGTTCACAAATCATTAAAAGCGGCTAAGGAACTTAAAGAAGAAGGCATAAATGCAAGAGTTATTAATATGGCTACAATTAAACCTATAGATGAAGAAATAATAATAAAGGCAGCAAAAGAAACAAAAGGAATAGTTACAGTTGAGGAGCACTCAGTTATAGGTGGTTTAGGAGATAGAGTATCAGCTGTAGTTTGTGAAAATGCACCAATAGTAGTTAAAAAAATCGGTGTAAAGGATGTATTTGGAGAATCAGGAAGTCCAGATGCTTTATTAGAAAAACACGGATTAACAGTAGAAAACATAAAAGAAACAGTAAAAAATATAGTAAGATAACTTAAGGAGATAAAAATGAAATTATTTATAGATACAGCTAATATAGACGAAATAAGAGAAATAGCACAATTAGGAGTTATATGTGGAGTTACAACAAATCCTTCATTAATTGCAAAAGAAGGTAGAGATATAGTTTCTGCAATGAAAGAAATAACAGAAATAGTTGATGGACCAATAAGTGCAGAAGTAATTGCTCTACAATGTGATGAGATGGTTAGAGAAGCGGAGGAATTAGTTAAAATACATGAAAACATAGTAATAAAATTACCAATGTGTAAAGAAGGATTAAAAGCAGTAAAAATATTATCTCAAAAGGGAATAAAAACTAATGTAACATTAATATTCTCAGCAGTTCAAGCTTTAATGGCTGCAAGAGCTGGTGCAACTTATGTAAGTCCATTTGTAGGAAGATTAGATGACATAGGAACAGTAGGAATAGATTTAATTTCACAAATAAGTGAAATATTCCAAATACACAATATACAAACAGAAATAATATCAGCAAGTATAAGACATCCAATGCATGTACATGAAAGTGCTTTAGCTGGTGCTCATATAGCAACAATACCATATAAATTATATAATCAAATGTTTAATCATCCGTTAACTACAAGCGGAATAGAAAAATTCGTCAAAGACTATGAAGCAGCATTTGGGAAATAAAGTTAAGATAAAAAGAGAGGACAATAGTTCCTCTCTTTTTTATTTAATGTAGAATATTATATAAAAAACTATAAAATAGATAAACTAATTGTATATAGATATATTGTTAAGCCATAAAAGTATGATACAATATGAAAGGCTATAAAGCTGCTATATAATGAAAAATTCTATTTTAAGAATTAGACATAAGAAAGAGAGGAAATAATATCATGGAAAATTATCCAAATTGCCCTAAATGTAATTCAGAATATACTTATGAAGATGGAACTTTATATGTTTGCCCAGAATGTGCTCATGAATGGTCGCAAACAGAAGAATCTACAGAAGAAAATGTAATAAAAGATGCAAACGGAAATATATTAAATGATGGAGATGCTGTAACAGTAATAAAAGATCTTAAAGTAAAAGGATCTTCATCTTCTATAAAAATAGGAACAAAAGTTAAAAGTATACGTTTAGTTCCTGATGCTGCTGATGGACATGATATAGAATGTAAAATAGATGGTTTCGGAGCTATGAAACTAAAATCAAGTGTTGTAAAAAAAGCATAGTATAAAATAAGAACTAGATTTTAATCTAGTTCTTATTTTATTTCTTAAAATTATAATTTCTGTCCACATTTAGGACAATATTGAAAATCTTCATTGCCTATGTATCCACAATTTGAGCATCTATTTATAGTAGGTTGAATATAATTTGCTAATTGTAAATCATTTTCTGAAATTAGTATGTTTTCTCTCCTACTTATTTTTATTCCTAAATCATTGTTTAAAATATAAATACTATTACAACAAGTACTTTTTACATAGTATTTTTTATTCCATTTAAAAAGGGGAATAAAGAAAAGACTGAAGTACATATAAGTCATATAAACTTCCATTCTTCCAAATGATCCACACATGGGACAAACCATAGTTTGAACATAATCTAGTTTCTTCTCTCCATTGGAAATACCACCAATAAAAAACATAATATCAACTCCCATATTAATTATATCATAATATTTTGAAATAGATTTTATGGAAAAAGCAATGCATTATTATGAATTAATAAACAATTTAGCATTGGAAGTTATATTAGGTATTTTAATAAGGGTAGACTTAGCTGTTGCTTGGATTAGACAAAGGAATTTATTCTTTGTTAGCTGTAATAATGAATGTATTAGTAGTTGATAAAGTAATTATAATTATAGAGAATAAGTAAAAATGTAATTTAAAAATTAAAAGAAAAAAGCATAGTTGCTTAACAAAAAAGCGTATCAATTATATTGATACGTTTTCTTTATGATTATAATAAATATCTTTCATAATAAAATATATGGAAAATAAATCTTAAGAGGATTATAATATTGATGAAATATTGATGAATTTGAAGGATTTAGTAAATATTAAATTTGATAATAATTTAAGGAGGCGTAGTTTTGAAAGATATTGTAATCATAGGTGCTGGTGTAGTAGGTTGTTCCATAGCCAGAGAATTATCTAAATATAATTTAGAGGTGACAGTAATAGATAAGAATCAAGATATATCAGAAGGAATATCCAAGGCTAATAGCGGAATTATTCACGGTGGATATAATGAAAAAAAAGGAACATTAAAAGGGAAATTAAACTTAGAGGCAAATAAAATAATAGAATCTTTATCTGAAGAGTTAGAGTTTTCTTTCAAAAGAAACGGATCCTTAGTATTAGCTTTCAACGAAGATGAGTTTAAAAAATTAAAACAATTAAAATCCAATGGAGAAGAATTAGGAATATATGAATTAGAAGTTTTAAGCAAAAATGAAGTTTTAGATTTAGAAGAAAATATAAATGATGATGTAGTAGGAGCTTTACATGTAAAAAATTCCGGTATAGTAAGTCCTTATGAAATGACATTAGCATTTGCTGAAAATGCTTGTGAAAATGGCGTGGATTTTTTATTAGGACACGAAGTAACTGATATAAAAAAAGGTGAAGACTCTTATACACTTATTATAAATGATAAAGAATCTATAGAAGCGAAAATAATTATAAATGCAGCTGGTTTAGCTGGTGCATTTTTAAATAATTTAGTAAGTGAAACTAAATATGAGATAGAAGGAGTAAAGGGAGAGTATTGTTTGCTTGATAAAACAGCAGGTGAGCTTTGTAAAAAAACTTTATTTCAAGTACCAAGTGACTTAAGTAAAGGTATTTTAGTTACTCCAACAGTAGACGGAAATTTATTAATTGGACCAAATGCTATTCCTAGTGAAGCTGAGGATGTAAAAACTACAAGAAAAGGAATAGATGAAGTAATAGAAAAAAGCAAAAAAACTATGGAAAAAATACCTTTTGGTAAAGTTTTAAATACTTTTAGTGGAATAAGACCCAAAGTTAAAACTAAAGATTTCATTATTGAAGAAGCAAAAGATGCTAAAAACTTTATTAATGTAATAGGAATAGATTCTCCTGGTTTAACTTGCGCTCCAGCCATAGGGAATTATGTAATAGGTTTAATAAAAGACAAAATTAAACTAGAAAGCAAAATAAATTTTAAACCTCATAGAACAAAAATGATAAGAATGAACGAACTTAGCATAGAAGAAAAAAACAAATTAATAGAAGAAAATCCTGCTTATGGCCAAATGATATGTAAATGTGAGTTTGTTACAGAAGGTGAAATAATAGACTCTATAAAAAGGCCTTTAGGGGCAAGAACTCTAGATGGGGTAAAAAGAAGAACAAGAGCTATGATGGGAGGATGCCAAGGAATTGGGTGTATGATACCTATAAGCGATATTTTAAGTAGGGAATTAGATATAGACATAAGTGAAGTTAATAAAAATATTGAAAGTTCTTCAGTAGTAGGATTTAAGGAGGATTAATCCATGGAAGCATATGAGTTAATAATTGTTGGTGGTGGTGCAGCAGGTATGCTTTGTGCCATAGAAGCAAAAAAATCAGGCATAAAAAATGTATTATTAATAGAAAAAGATAATATTCTTGGAGGAGCCTTGTGCTTAGGAAATTATAATATAAGCAATGAATTAAAGATAACAGGTAAATTTTATAGAACTTATTTAATCGAAGAATATGAAAGATATAACATCGAGACAAAACTAAATACATTGGTATTAAAAATTGAAGAAAATAATGAAGTATTATGTACAAGTGCAGCTAATGGTATTGAGAAAATAAAAGGTAAAAAAATTATATTAGCTAATGGAGCAAAAGAAGGATCTAGAAAAGCTGTAGCCATGGTAGGAAGTAGATGTGCAGGCATATATACTGTAGGAATGGCAAAAAAAGTTTTTGCTATGGAGAATATGGTACCAGGTAGAAAAATTCTTATAGATGGTTGGAATACATTATATATGATTGAAAAAGAACTAAAAAGAAGTAATGTTGAAGTAGTAGGAATTATTTCTGATAAAGAAGAGATAAATACTTATGGATTAACAGAAAATATATACTACAATTATGAAATATCAAATATAGAGGGAACAGGTCGTGTAGAAAAAGCAATTTTAAGTAATGATGAAGAAGAAATTGAAGTGGAATGTGATTCAATATTATTTGCTAAACAACAACTTTCTGATGGACTAGTTGCAATGAGAAGCGGAATAAAATTAAATCCAGACACTACTGGACCAGAGGTAAATGATGAATATATGACATCGAAGGAAAAAGTGTATGCTTGTGGAAATGGAATTTATATTCATGATTATATAGAAGAAATAGAAAGAGAAAGCGTATTATTAATAGAAGAAATTATTAATAATTAATAATATAGGAGATGAAATGTAATTACTTTACAGTTCATCTCTTTTATATATACAGAGGTTATTTACATATTAATTTATTTAAAATTTATAGATAAAAGAAGTTAAAAAAGTATAAAAATAAGAGTATAAATTAAAAAAATAACAAAGCCATAAAATATGGAAAGTTGTGATACTATATATAAGGGATTATTATATAAAAGGAGGATGTATTATAAATGTGTTCGATTTTAATTATGGGAGGTAGTGATTTTATTAGTTCATCACTAGCCAAGTACTTAATTAAAAGTAAATATAAGGTGGATATAATGGCAAAAGACATTAAAAATATTAACTTTAATGGAATAAACAAGCATTTAATTTGCGATAGGAACAATGTACATGAAGTAAAAGACATTTTAAAAGATAAGAAGTATGACTATGTTTATGATATAAGTATAAAAAATAAAGAAGAAGCAGAAATACTTATTGGTAATTTAAACAATGAATCGTTAAAAAAATATATAGTAATATCATCTCAGGAAAATCATATTAAAGAGGAAGAATTGAATATTGAAAAGTTTATTCAAAACACATCAATTCCTTATATTATAATTAGACCATCTCATATATATGGTGATAAAAGCAAGATATCTAAAGAATCATATTTTTTTCATAAAATAGAAAAATCAATTGAAATAGTAATCCCTAAAAATAATAATTTAAAAGGTCAATTTATTTATATAGATGATTTTGTAAAGGTATTATTTAGTTTATTAAAAACTAATTATGTTAGACAAATATATAATGTTACAAATCCTCAGGTAATATCATTGGAAGAATATATAAAAATATGTAGTGAAATTATAGGAAGAGAAGTTAATATTAATTATACTGATTCAAATATTGTTGATACAGAGATAAAAGAAATATTTGGAGGAAATTATTTAGATATAGATAAAATAATACAACATGGATTATATATTCCAACTGTATTATTAAATAATGGAATAGAAATTTTATATAGTTGGTATAAGCAAACTTACCAAGAGAAGATAAGTATAAAAAATAAAATAGAAAAAGTATTACAAATAGGATAAGATAAAGAAATTACTAGCCTTTACCATGTGAAAATGATAAAGGCTTTTTTTGTCTAAAAATTAGAAATATTTGTGAAAAAAGTAAAAAATAATACTATAATAATATTAACGTTATTTTAGGATAATATATTAACAATTTGATATAAGGAGTTTAAAATATGGAAAAAGTAGAAAGTTTTAAGTTAGATCATAATAAAGTAAAAGCACCTTATGTAAGAAAATGTTGTGTTTTAGAAGGAAAAATGGGAGATAAGGTTAGTAAATTTGATTTGAGATTTTTACAACCTAATATAGAAGCTTTTGGAACAGCGGCTATACATGGTTTAGAACATTTATTAGCTACATATTTGAGAGAAGAATTAGAGGACATAATAGATTTATCACCAATGGGTTGTAGAACCGGATTTTATTTAATAATGTGGGGTGATGTAGATCCTAGTTTAGTCAAATTAGGGCTTGAAAAAGCTTTACAAAAAGTAATAGACTGCAATGATATGGTAGCAGCATCTGCAGTAGAATGTGGAAATTATAGAGATTTGTCTCTATTTGGGGCACAAGAATATGCAAAAAAAGCATTAGAAGAAGAGTTCTCTTTGAACATTTATGGAAAATAATATGATAGATAATATTAAAAACTTAATTGAAATAGATGAGAGGGAAGTTTTAAGATATTTACAATATAAAAATCAAGACATAGATGATAATTTATTAGATAAGATTAAACAGTGCATTAAGAAAACAAGAGAAATTATAAATCCAAGATTTATATTTAGAGAATATAAAATAAAAAAATCACAAATATATGACTCAAAGAGAGAAGTATATTTAGAAGGGTCTAATCTGACCTTAAAAAGTGATGACATATATAATTTATTGTTAGAGTGTGATGAATGTATATTAATGAGTGCTACTTTAGGGTTAGAAATAGAAAGAGAAATTAGAAAATTAACCTATACAGACTTAACAAAAGGAATAATTATAGATGCTTGTGCAACAACAGCTATAGAAGAAGTTTGTGATATAGTTCAAGATAATATAGCAAAAAAATTATTAAAAGAAGATAAATATATAACTTATAGATATAGTCCTGGATATGGAGACTTACCCATAGAAAAAAATGTTGATATTAATAATTTACTAAATAGTCAAAGAGAAATAGGACTAACTGTAACAAATAGTGGAATAATGATTCCAAGAAAATCGGTAGTAGCTTTAATTGGAGTTTCTTACAAAGGAGTTACTAATACTAAAAAATCTTGTGAGAATTGTAGTAATAGACATAATTGTGATTATAAAAAGGAGGGCAATAGTTGTGAAAATTAAAGAATATTTAAAAGATAATTTGCTAATATTTGATGGTGCAATGGGGACAATGCTTCAAAGAGAAGGCCTTCCTATTGGAGATAATCCAGAAATATTTGGACTGAAAAATCCTGATAAACTATTAAAAATACATAAAAAATATTTAGAAGCTGGTTGTAATGTATTAACTACAAATACATTTGGATGCAATGAATTAAAAGTTACTAAATTAGGATATACAGTAGAAGAAATAATTGATAATGCCATTACAATAGGGAAAAAAGCAATAGGTGAAAGTGATAAAAGTAAGCCTAGATTTGTGGCGCTAGATATTGGACCAATAGGAGAAATGCTAGAACCTATGGGAACTTTATCTTTTGATAGAGCTTATGAAATATTTAAAAGACAAGCTGTGCAAGGAGAAAAAAGTGGTGCAGATTTAATTATAATAGAAACAATGATGGACCTTTATGAGGCAAAGGTTGCAGTGCTTGCAGCAAAAGAGAATACAAATTTACCTGTTATATGTACTATGACATTTGATGAAAATGGAAGAAGTTTCACAGGATGCTTACCAGAGGCTATGGTTGCTACTATAGAAGGACTAGGAGTAGATGCACTTGGTGTAAACTGTTCTCTTGGGCCTAAACAGCTTTTGCCAATAGTAAAAATAATTACAGAGTTAGCAAATGTTCCTGTAATTGTTCAAGCTAATGCAGGTTTACCTGTAATTGAAAATAATCAAACTGTATATAAAATGACTGCAAAAGAATTTTTCCAAGGAGTAAAAGAATTTGTTGATTTAGGAGTATCTGTTATAGGCGGATGCTGTGGAACTAATGAAACTTTTATTAAGGAAATTTGTGATAACATAGATAAGTTACAAAAGAAAGAGCCCAAAATAAGAGAATCTACAATCGTATGTTCTGCTGTAAAATATGTAGATGTACAAGGACCAACTATAGTTGGAGAAAGATTAAATCCAACAGGAAGGCAGCCCCTAATAGATGCATATACTAGTGGAAATAATGATTATGTAATAAATTTAGCCCTAGAACAAAGTAAAGAAGGATCAGAAATACTAAATGTTAATGTTGGAGTGCCAGAGTTAGATGAAAAAAAAGCTATGAAAAGAGTAGTAAAAGGTATACAGGAAGTTGTAGATACTCCTTTACAAATAGATTCATCAAATATAGAAGCTTTAGAAGCAGGTCTTAGATATTACAACGGAAGAACAATAGTTAACTCTGTTAATGGTAAAGAAAAGTCTCTAGAAGCTATATTACCTCTTGTAAAAAAATATGGAGCCTGTGTAGTAGGATTAACTTTAGACGAAAATGGAATACCAAGTACAGCAGAAGGTAGATTTAATGTGGCTAAAAAAATAGTTGAAAGAGCGGAGCAATATGGAATAAAAAGAAAAGATATTTTTATAGATTGTCTTTCTCTTACGGTATCTGCTCAACAAGATGAAGCAATGGAAACAATTAAAGCAATAAAGATGGTAAAAGAGAAGCTAGGTTGCAAGACAATACTAGGTGTTTCAAATATTTCTTTTGGTATACCTAATAGACAGGGATTAAATAACACTTATTTAAATTTAGCATTAGGGTCAGGGTTGGATTTACCTATAATAAATACAGAAGATAAAGTAATGGTGGAATCTGTATATGCTTATAAAGTAATAAACAATATAGATAAAGGTTGTTTACAATATATTGAAAAATTTAGAGATGTTTCTAAAGAGAGTAAACACAAAGAAAATAAAAAACATGATGATTTAACTTTAGAAGATGCTATAGAAAGAGGTTTAAAAGAAGAAGCAAAGGATTTGACTCTGAAAATTTTAAACTCAAAAGATGAACATTATGTTTTAGACCAAGTGTTAATTCCAGCATTAGATGTTGTAGGAGCTAAGTATGATAAAGGAGAGTTATTTTTACCACAGATGATACAATCAGCAGAAACGGTAAAAGTTGCTTTAAATATTATAAAAGAGAGATTGAGCAAAAGTAATAATACATCTTCAAAAGGAAAAATAATAGTTGCTACTGTTCAAGGAGATATTCATGACATAGGAAAGAATATAGTTAAAATAATGCTTGAGAACTATGGTTATGAAGTTATTGACTTAGGAAAAGATGTTCCTATAGAAGAGGTTGTAAAAAGAGCCAAAGAGGAAAAGATTGAACTTATAGGGCTTAGTGCTTTGATGACTACTACTGTAGAAAATATGAAAAAAACAATATCAGCATTAAAAGAAAATCAAATTAATGCAAAAGTATTCGTAGGAGGTGCAGTAGTTACTGAAGAATATGCACAAAAGATAAATGCGGATTATTACTCTAAAGATGCAAAATCTGCAGTAGAGATTGCTAAAATAAATTTTAACAACAAAATATAATTGAAAAAAAATATAATAATATGTTAAAATATAAATGCAGTTTATAATTTTATATACTTAAAATAAGCAAAATATATATTATAAATCGTGTTAATATGTTAATATTAAATAATAATTAATCTATTTTAGATTAAACAAAATTAAAAATTTCTCGTCAACATAAAAAGAGGCTATTTTATAGCCTCTTTTTGTTTGTTTTAAATTAAAGATAAAATTAATTATAATTAAAAAGCCCAATTTCCATTTTTAAAAATTTGTATAGTTTGGCCATCATGAGTTTCTCCAATTATATCTAGGTCAGCAGAACCAATCATAAAATCAACATGAGTTAAACTATCATTTATACCATATTTGTCGTACTCTTCTTTTGGTAAATCAGCACCACCCTTTATACAAGTAGCATAAGCTGAACCAAGAGCTAAATGACAAGATGCATTTTCATCATATAATGTGTTATAAAATACTACGTTAGTATCTGATATAGGTGATGAATAAGGAACTAAAGCAACTTCACCTAGGTAGTGAGAACCTTCGTCTGTTGCAATAAGATTCTTTAATGTTTCTTCTCCCTTAGCAGCAGAACATTCTATAATCTTTCCATCTTTAAGTGTTAAAGAAAAATCATCTATAACATTTCCACCATAAACTAAAGGTTTAGAACTATGTACAACACCGTTAACTTCATATTTATGAGGAAGGGTGAAAATTTCTTCTGTTGGCATATTTGGATTAAAATTAACACCAGTAGGGTCTACAGAAGCACCACTTTCCCAAGTATGATTTTCTGGTAAGCCAATAGTTAAATCTGTTTTAGCTGATTTATATTTTAATGTTTTAAAGTTCTTTTCATTTAAGAAATCAGTTTTTTCTTTTAAGTTTTTGTTATGTTGATTCCAAGCAGCAACAGGGTCTTCGTTATCAACTCTTGTACATTTGAATATTAAGTCCCAAAGTTTATCAATAGCTTCTTGCTCTGATATGCCTGGGAAGATTTTATGAGCCCAAGCTTTAGTCGGAACAGAAACTATACTCCACTTGCACTTGTCAGTTAATGTATAAGATCTCCATTCTTTTAATGCTATTCCAGAAGCTTTTTGATAGTTTGCTATTCTTTCAGGGTCTACATCTTTAAGTAAATCAGGATTTGCAGCATGAATACTTAAAAAAGCTCCTCCCTCTTTAGCGATATCAACGTATTGATCTGACACCCATCTAGGAAACTCATTGAATACTTCATCTGGTGCATATAAGTATCTTGATAAAGAGCATTCTTCGTCTGACCACTCTACAAATACATTTTTAGCACCATTTTTGTAAGCGCACTTAACTGCAAGTCTAACAAAATCTGCACACTCAATTGGAGTTCTAATAAGCAGAGTTTGGTTTGGTTGAATATTTACACCAACCTTAATTGCCAATTCAGCATATTTTTCTAAATTTGTATTAAAATCCATTTTAATCCTCCAAATATAAAATATAGTAATAATCATATTATAACATTATATATAGTTTTAATCATATTAAGAATAATCATGCACAAACTTATTGTTGTGGAGCTTTTATAAAATAAATATTAAAAAATTGTGCAAAAATCAAAATATTATATTTTAAAAATAGTATAAAAATCTTATAATAAAGTAGTGATAATAAATTAAGAAATAGATAACATCTAAATTAAATATATTTGTGATAGAGGATGGGAATACATTTCGGTTAGGAGGTTATAGATGGAGTTATATGATGCTATTTTTTATAGAAAAACTATAAAAAGTTATTCAAGCAAAACAATAAAAAAACCACTATTAAAAGAAATAAAAAACTTATGTGGAAATATAACTTATCTAAATAACGATTTAAATATTAAAGCCCATTTAATTGAGAGAGGACACTTAATACATTTTTTAATAGGTAAAGAATCAGGGGTAAGGGCTCCTCATTATATACTTATAACTTCGAATAAAGGTGAAGATTATCTACAAAATGTAGGTTTTGCCATGGAAAAGTTGATTTTAGAATTAACTTGTTTAGGAGTGGGAACTAGTTGGTTAAAATGCCAATTAAAAAGAGAAGATGTAAAAGAATTTGTACAATTAGATGAAGTAGATAGTGAGTATGATGAAGATGAAGACATGGTTATAGATGAAAATGAAGTCGAATATCCAGTTTCCTTATTAGCTATAGGCTATCCAGATGAATATGAAAGTTTATTTAGAAAAAGTAAAAAAAGTTATGATAGGAAAAAAATAAAGGAAATTTGTAAAGATTTTGATCCAAAATGGAAAGAGGTCTTAGAGGGAGTAAGGGTATCACCTTCTATCATGAATAAGCAACCTTGGGAATTTAAGATGAAAGATGACGGATTTGACTTATATGAATGCACTCAAAAACAAAAACTAAATATTGATGATGAAAATAAAATCAGTATGGGAATTGCGTTAAGACATTTTGATATATGTTGCAAAGAAAGGCAGTTAGAAGTAGAATACCTTAAAAGAAGTATAAAAGGTAGAAGAAAAAAAGAGTATTATATAAGTATTATAGATAAAAACCAAGAACAAAATTTAAATTCTTCTGAAAAGAACAGTTGACACAAAATAGAATAAATGTGATAATTATATAAACTTAACATTAATAAAAATAAAATAATTTGTATAACAGTCCAGAGAGGCTTGTACAATTATTTGATTTATTTATTAAATAAATTTTAGTAAAACAAAAAATATAATAAAGTCTTTTAAAATAGTCCAGAGAGGCTGATAAAGATAACACATAACTAATACTGATTATATTGTTTAGATTATGCATACAGAATCCTTATACCTCTTTTGGTGTAGGGATTTTTTTAATGGGCTTTATTAAGAGGGAGTGAAGAAAAATGATAAATGGAAAAGACAAATTAATTGTCGCTATTGACACAGATGATTTTAATAAAGCTAAGGAACTAATAGACCAGCTAGAAGACAGTGTAGACATATTCAAAGTAGGATTAGAGCAATATGTTGCTACTAAGGGAAAAACAGTAGATTATCTTAAGGAGAAAGGGAAAAAAATATTCTTAGACCTTAAATTCCATGATATACCTAACACAATGAAAAGTGCAGTTAGAGCTGCTGTAAGAGATAATGTTTGGTTAATGACAATTCACGTTTCTGATTTAGAAGGAATGAGACAATGTGCATTAGTAGCAAATGAAGAAGCGAAAAGATTAAACATAGAAAAACCTATAATTGTAGGAGTCACAGTTTTAACATCATTAAGCAACGAAGATTTACAAGATATAGGATGCAATATGACAACAGAAGAATTAGCTATAAAGAGAGCAAAACTTGCAAAAGAATCAGGAATAGATGGAGTAGTATGTTCTGCTAAAGAAGTAGACAAAATAGTAAAAGTGTGTGGCAAAGAATTTGTAACTGTATGTCCTGGAATAAGGCCAGCTGCGTCTAGTGCAGGAGATCAAAAGAGAGTAGTAACACCAGCTCAGGCTATAAAAAATGGTGCTCAATATTTAGTTGTTGGGAGACCTATAACTCAAAGTGAAAATCCAAAACAATCAGCGATTGATATTGCAAAAGAAATAGAAAATGCTTAGGAGGCAAGAGATATGAAAGCAAAATTAATTTTAGAAGATGGAACGATTTTTGAAGGAAAAGCCTTTGGTTATTTAGAGGATTCTGTTGGGGAAGTTGTGTTTAATACTTCAATGACAGGCTACGGAGAAGTTTTAACAGATCCTTCTTACTACGGACAAATAGTAACAATGACTTACCCTTTAATAGGTAATTATGGAATAAACTTAGAAGATGTACAATCTAAGATGGTAGCAGTAAAAGGATTTATAGTAAGAGAAAAAAGTGATGCGCCAAATAACTTTAGATGCGAAATGAGCTTAGATGTATATCTTAAGCAAAACAAAATAATAGGACTTGAAGGAATAGACACAAGAGCCTTAACAAAAATATTAAGAAATAACGGTACTATGAAAGGTATCATAACTATAGATAGAAATTCTGAATTAGATAATGTAAAACATAAACTAGAATCTTTCGATAATAGATCTGCTGTTATGACGGTTTCTAGAAATCAAGTAGAATATGTAAAAGGAAATGGACCTAAAGTTGCAATAATGGACTACGGTGTAAAACAAAATATAATAGATAATTTTGCACAGAGAGGATGCGACATAACTATATTCCCAGCTTTAACTTCAGCAGAAGAAGTATTAGCTACAAACCCAGATTTAATATTCTTATCAAATGGACCTGGAGATCCAGATGATTTAGAAGAAATAGTAAATAATGCAAAACAAATGATAGGGAAAAAACCTGTTGTAGGAATTTGCTTAGGACATCAAATTTTAGGAAAAGTATTCGGAGGAAAAACTTCAAAACTTAAATTTGGTCATAGAGGTGGAAATCATCCAGTAAAAGATTTAGAAGAAGATAGAGTATTTATAACTGCTCAAAACCACGGATACTATGTAAGTGAAGTGCCAGAGTGCATGAACGTTACTCAAATCAATTTAAATGATAATACAGTAGAAGGAATGAGACATAAAGAGTTGCCAGTATATAGTGTTCAATATCATCCAGAAGCTTGTCCAGGACCAAAAGACAGCACATATGTATTTGATAAATTTTTAGAATTATTATAATTGTTTAGAGGGAGAAAAAATTATGCCTAAAATAGATAGTATTAAAAAAACATTAGTATTAGGTTCAGGACCTATAATTATAGGTCAAGCAGCTGAGTTTGACTATTCAGGAACTCAAGCTTGTGGAGCTTTAAAAGAAGAAGGAATAGAAGTTGTACTTATAAATAGTAACCCAGCAACTATCATGACGGACAAAGAAGTTGCAGATAAAATATATATAGAGCCATTAACAATAGAAGCCATAGAAAAAGTAATAGAAAAAGAAAGACCAGACAGTTTACTTGCAGGTATGGGTGGTCAAACAGGACTAAACTTGGCTGTTGAATTAAGTGATGCTGGTATATTAGATAAATACAATGTAAAAGTAATCGGAACATCCATAGAGTCAATCAAAAAAGGTGAAGACAGAGATACTTTTAGAGATACAATGAGAGAAATCAACCAACCAGTAATAGAAAGTGATATAGTTACCAACTTAGAAGATGGTCTTATATATGCAGATAAAATAGGATATCCAGTAATAGTTAGACCAGCTTACACACTAGGAGGAACTGGTGGTGGTATAGCTGATAACAGAGAAGAATTAACAGAAATATTAAACCACGGTTTGCAATTAAGTCCAGTAACTCAAGTTCTTTTAGAAAAAAGTATAAAAGGATGGAAAGAAATAGAATACGAAGTAATGAGAGATAGTAAAGGTAACTGTATAACTGTATGTAACATGGAAAATGTTGATCCAGTTGGAGTTCATACGGGAGATAGTATAGTTGTGGCACCAAGTCAAACTTTAAGTGATGTGGAGTACCAATTGCTTAGAACAGCCTCTATAGACATAATAAATGCTATAGAAGTACAAGGTGGATGTAACGTACAAATAGCTCTTCACCCAGATAGATTAGAATATGCAATAATAGAAATAAATCCTCGTGTTAGTAGATCATCAGCGCTTGCATCTAAAGCTACTGGTTATCCAATAGCAAAAGTTGCAGCTAAAATAGCTCTTGGATATACATTAGATGAAATAGAAAATGCAGTAACTAAAAAAACTAAAGCTTGTTTCGAGCCAACATTAGACTATGTTGTAGTAAAAATACCAAAGTGGCCATTTGATAAATTCAAACAAGCTAACAGAGTATTAGGAACTAAAATGATGGCTACAGGAGAAATAATGAGTATAGGAAGTAACTTTGAGGCTGCTTTACTAAAAGGAATAAGATCTCTTGAAATAGGAAAATATTCATTAATCCATAAACCATCTCAAGAAAGAACAATAGAAGAGTTAAAAGAAAGAGTTGTAATGCCAGATGATGAAAGATTATTTGACCTATGTGAAATGATTAGAAGAGGCTACAGCTTAGATATGATAGAGAAAATAACTGGTGTGGACAAGTGGTTCTTATACAGATTTAAATGGATAGTTGAACAAGAAGACAAACTTAAAAATATGAGAATAGAAGATTTAAACAAAGACTACTTGAAAAAACTAAAGAAAAAAGGATTCTCAGATAAAGGTATAGCTGACTTAATGAAAATAAGTCCAGGAAAAGTATATGAACTTAGATCTTTATACAATATAAATGCAGCCTATAAAATGGTTGATACATGTGGTGGAGAATTTGATGCACTATCTCCATATTACTACTCAACTTATGAACAATATGATGAGGTAGTAGTTAGCGATAAGAAAAAGATAATAGTTCTAGGATCAGGACCAATAAGAATAGGTCAAGGAATAGAGTTTGATTACTGCTCAGTACACTGTATCAAATCATTAAGAAACATGGGTATAGAGACAATAATAATAAATAACAATCCAGAAACAGTAAGTACAGACTTCGATATATCTGATAAGTTATATTTCGAACCATTAACAGAAGAAGAAGTTCTAAATATAATAGAAAAAGAAAATCCAGAAGGTGTCATTCTTCAGTTCGGAGGACAAACAGCTATAAAATTAGCTAAGTTTTTAAACGAAAAAAATATACCAATACTAGGAACTGATTTTGCTGATATAGATGCAGCAGAAGATAGAGAAAAATTTGATGAACTTCTTGAAAAACTTGATATAAATAGACCAAAAGGAATAGCTGTATGGTCTGTTGAAGAGGGTATAAATCATGCAAAAGAAATAGGATATCCAGTACTTGTTAGACCTTCATATGTACTTGGTGGGCAAGGGATGGAAATAACTTATGAAGAGGTCAAATTAGAATCATATTTAAAAAGTGCATTTGAAAGAGATAGCAAAAATCCTGTACTTATAGATAAATATCTAGTAGGAAGAGAAATAGAAGTAGATGCTATATGTGATGGAGAAGATATATTAATACCAGGTATAATGGAACATTTGGAAAGAGCAGGAGTTCACTCAGGAGACTCTATAACAATGTACCCAAGCCAAAACGTATCTGAACAAATAAAAGAAAAAATATTAGATTACACTAAGAAAATAGCCTTAGAACTCAATGTACTAGGAATGGTAAATATCCAGTTTATAGAGTTCAAAGGAGAACTATATATAATAGAGGTTAACCCAAGAGCAAGTAGAACAGTTCCATACATCAGTAAAGTTAGTAAAGTGCCAATAATTGACTTAGCTACAAAATGTATGTTAGGAGAAAAATTAAAGGATTTAGGATATGGTACAGGAATATACAAAACTCCAGAATTAATATCTGTAAAAGTTCCAGTGTTCTCTATGTCAAAACTTGCTAGAGTAGACGTAAGTCTAGGGCCTGAAATGAAATCTACAGGAGAAGTTTTAGGAGTAGGGGAAACTTTAGAAGAAGCTTTATATAAAGGATTTATGGCAGCAGGAAGGACTATATCAGATGATAGAGGGATGGTTCTTGCCACTATAAATGATCATGACAAAGAAGAATTTATGGAAATAGCAAAAGACATGAAAGAATTAGGGTATACTTTTTTAGCAACTGAAGGAACAGCTAAAATGCTAATAAACAATAACATAAATGCAATAACAGTAAACAAAATAGGAGAAGGAAAACCAAATATACTAGATGCAATAATGAATAACCAAGTAGATATGGTTATCAACACTCCTACAAAAGGCAACGATGCAACAAGAGATGGATTTAAAATAAGAAGAACAGCTACAGAGTACAATGTGGATGTAATGACATCTTTAGATACACTAAAAGCATTAGTTAAGGTAAATAAGAAACATATCAACAATAATGAATTAAAAGTTTATAATATAGCAGAATAGTTATCAACAAAAAGGCTGATTAATGTGGATTAATCAGTCTTTTTATTAATGGTTTTAATCTAATAGTACATTCTATTGTGCTGTGGTCTTCTATTTTTTTTATTATAATTCATATTTTTTGCATTACAGTAGAAGCGAGGATTTATATATGATTCAAAATTTGTAAATTCCATTAAAAACTTTTGTATACCATTTGATGCAGGGGATACTTCATCTAAACCAAAGTAAATTACTATACCCTGATCTGTTAAATAAAAAGATTGAGCTTCTGGAATTTCTACAACAGTATTAGGATAATAATAACTTGGGTTTTGACTGATTTTAAAATTCACAAAATCAGAAACGAGTTTCAAATAATCCACACCAGGTCTAAAAACATCTTTAAGCAAAATTTGCTTTCCTGTTAATAAGTCCGTGTTATAGCTGTACAATTCATTATATTGTAGATTATCGTTATCCATAGCTGTTAGATGTAAAGTTAAGCTAAGTACATGATTTTTGTTAAATGTGAGATCGTAATTAGAAAAAACTTTATAATTTATTTTTGTTTTATTACCATCTGAGTTCTCTGTATTAATTTGTTGCTCTTCTTCTAAAATTCCATTTTTAAATGTATAAACAGAAGATCGTATTGTTTCATTTAGATTTTTTAAAATATCCTCATTAACTTGAAAATAGCCATTTTTAACATTATAAATCACAGGATATTTTAAGTTATAATAAAAATACTCATTTTGTCCTATGTCTTCTACATACTGAATATATAAAGTATTAAAAAGACACGCATTATTAACCTGAGTGTTATTCATATTCAATTCCTCCTAGACAAATAATTTACATTAGTAATTTATATGCAAATTAAAATTAAATAATAATAGATAGATATAAAAGGCTATAAATATTGGAATTATCAAATCAAATTAAAGTATATAAACTGATTAAAATACCTAAAATAAAATTAATTAGTGTGATATAATACATAGGATTAGTAAGATATTTAGGAGGATACATATGTTATTATTAGCAGATAAATGGAAAGATTATGAACTTATAGATATGGGTAACGGAGAAAAATTAGAACGTTGGGGAGATGTAGTCCTTAGAAGACCAGATCCTCAAGTTATGTGGCCTATAAGAAATGAAAGTGGTTTATGGAAAAATCCTCACGGTCATTATCATAGAAGTGCAAAAGGTGGAGGACATTGGGAAACTAAAAAGAAATACCCACAAAAATGGACTGTAAATTATAAAGGTCTAAAATTTAATATAAGTCCTACTGGATTCAAACATACAGGTTTATTCCCAGAACAAGCGGCAAATTGGGATTGGCAAATGGAAATGATAAAAGGTGCTAAGAGACCAATAAAAGTACTTAACTTATTTGCTTACACTGGAGGAGCTACAGTAGCATGTGCAGCAGCAGGAGCGGAGGTTTGTCATGTAGATGCATCTAAAGGTATGGTAACTTGGGCAAAAGAAAATTTACAAACATCAGGTCTTGGAGATAGAAAAGTGAGATTCATAGTGGATGATGTCGTTAAATTTGTTGAAAGAGAAATAAGAAGAGGAAATAAATACGATGCCATAATAATGGACCCTCCTTCATATGGAAGAGGACCAAAGGGAGAAGTATGGCAAATAGAAGAGAAATTATATGGTTTAGTTGATTTATGTACAAAAGTATTATCAGATGATCCTTTATTCTTCTTAATAAACTCTTATACAACTGGTTTATCTCCAATAATTCTTGAACATATATTAGATGCTACAGTTGCTAGAAAAGCTAATGGTGGAAATATATATGCTGGAGAAATAGGAATACCAACATCAAGAGACGGAAAAGTTCTTCCATGTGGTATATTTGGAAGATGGGAGAGTAAATAATAATGGTTAAGGTTATATATGAAGATAATCATTTATTAGTAGTAGAAAAGCCTGTTAATATACTATCTCAAGGAGATAATACTAATGATGATGACATGGTAAATCTTCTAAAGAAGTACCTTAAGGAAAAATATAATAAGCCAGGAAATGTGTTTGTTGGTCTTGTACATAGATTAGATAGGCCTGTAGGAGGTTGTATGGTATTTGCAAAGACCTCTAAGGCAGCTTCTAGACTATCAGAACAAGTAAGAAGTAAATCTTTTAAAAAGACATATAGAGCTGTTATACATGGAAATATGAATAAAAAGTCAGATAATCTTGTAGACTATCTGTATAAAAATAAAAAAACTAATATGGTTAGTGTAGTTAGTAAAAATACAAAAGAAGCTAAAGATGCTAGACTTTTGTATGAAACGTTAGATTCTCAAAAAGGATTTAGCCTTATACAAATAGATTTACAAACAGGAAGACCACATCAAATAAGAGTGCAGTTTGCAAGTAGAAAACATCCTTTATTTGGAGACCAAAGATACGGTCAACATTTAAATAAAGTTGGGCAACAAATTGCTTTATGGTCTTATAAAATAGAAATACAACATCCAACAACAAAAGAAAAAATGGAATTTGTATGCGATGTGCCAAAAGAATATCCGTGGGATATATTTGCATACTAATGAATTATAAATTTTTTTACTGTAAGGAAATTATGTGTAAATAATAAGGAGATACAATGGAAAGATACAAAGGGTTTTATATTGATAAACCTTATGGAAATAATATTTTTTCTTATGAAGAAAGAGAAAATAAAAAAATTTTTGTACCAAAGCTAATTGAAGGTGATTTAGAAGATGTGCAAATTGGAGACAATATAGTTTTTAATGAAATTGATGAAGATAATGAAATAAAAGCTACAGGTCTTAAAAACTTGGTAAAATATAAATTTGAAGATAAAACTATATATATTTTTGACAATCACAATCATGCCTTTTATTTTTGGATAAAAAGTTTAAAAAATAAAGAATTTACAAAAGGGTGTAAATTAGTTCATGTGGATCAACATAAAGACATGAGAGAGCCTAATCATTATAATGTAAATATAGACAGTTTGAATGACGTATTTATGTATACTAATCAAGTACTAAACGTAGGAAACTTTATTCAACCTGCATTGAAGAAAGAAATTTTTTCACAAGTTACAATAATTGATAGTTCTTATGGCTTTGATGCCAAAATTGGTGGAGAATATGTGCTAGACATAGATTTAGATATATTTTCGAAAGATATGGACTACATACCTTATGATTTTAGATTAAATAGAATTAAAGAATTAATACAAGGAGCAAAAGTTATAACTATAGCTACGAGCCCATATTTTATAGAACAAGACTATGCCATAAAGGTATTAAAAGAACTATTTAATTGTGATATAATAGTATAGTTAAATAAGGATGATTTTTAAATTAAATTTAGGAGGAGCATTAATATGAGTTTATTAACTGAATGGAGAGCTTTAAGTGAAAATCTTGAAACTCAAGAAGCGGAAGTGAAATTTTGGGAAGAATACTTAAAAGTAGAAGCTGGAATATACAATGAATTATTAAATAAAAAAATAGAAGTTATAGAAGGGAAAGTTGCTGACTTAGCGGCATCTCATGATACTTCTGTTGAATACTTCATGGGATTCATAGATGGAATAAGTGAAAGTTTAAAAGAAGATATAGTGTTAGAAGAAATAGAAGCTGATTCTGAAATATCTTTAAAAGTAGATTTCGAAAAATTATACTTCAACATGTTAAATGTAGAAGCTGAATGGTTATATACTTTACCAGGCTGGGAAGAAATATTATCAGCAGAAAAAAGAAAAGAAATAGAAAAAGCATACAAAAAAACTAAAACTGTTGTTAAAGAAAATAGAGTTGGAAGAAATGATCCATGCCCATGTGGAAGTGGAAAGAAATACAAAAAATGTTGTGGAAAATAAATAATTTAGGCTACCTTTTAATGAGGTAGCTTTTTTTGTTACAAAACAAAAAAACTATAATTAATCAAGAATGTGAAAAAAACTATTGCAAGGTAGTTACAAAAATGTAACAATATATATGTAGTTATTACAAAAAGATTACAATTTAAATTTTATCAGATTAGGGGGGAAAATAAATATAGTTTAAATACTATATAGAATAATATGAAGAATTTTAAAAGAAAATTAATAACCTTATTATTACTTGTTACAATGATTATGCCGGTGTTAGCAACACCAACTCAAATAGATGCAGCTTCAAAAAGTAGTAAGTCAACGAAAGTTGTAAGTTTTGCAAAAAAACAATTAGGAAAAAAATATGTTTGGGGAAAGTCTGGTCCATCTACATTTGATTGTTCTGGATTTACATACTATGTTATAAAGAAGACTACAGGTAAAAGTATCTCAAGAACTTCGATTACACAAAGTAAACAAGGAAAGTATGTAAGTAGAAAAAAATTAAAAAAAGGTGATTTGGTGTTTTTTGCTACAACAGGAAAAGGACGAGTATCTCATGCAGGCATCTATATAGGTAACAAAAAATTTATCCATGCATCATCTACTAAAGGCAAGGTTGTAATATCAAGTATGGCAAGTGGTCATTACTACAAAACTTTTGTAAATGGAAGAAGAGTAATATAAGTTTTAAATATATAAATTAAAAAGCTATAAATGGCTGATTTAAATCAGCCATTTATAGCTTTTTCTATAGCATCAATTATTTTGTTTTTGAAATTATTAATATCTGTTTTTTGTATTTCTATTGGTACTTGAATTTTTTCAAATAAATCAAATATCATATCATCTGTAAATTCACATACACCTGTATCACCAATTATAACATTATCATACTGTCCATACTGTTGTCTAATATCATAAATATCTACTGCGTTTATAAATTTATTTAGTTCATCAAATTTAATAACCCAGCCAGGCGTTATATATAAGTTGTCATGGTTGTTTTTTATTTCATCTCCAATTATTAACTCTATACAATTAGAATCTTTAAAGGTAATTAAATTGTCATAGCCTTTTAGAAACTCATGAAACATATAATGACACTTACTTCCGTAAAGCAAAACTATCTTATCTGACTGTATGCAATCTAAACTACTAGTAATTACACTTTTTAGTTTGTCCAAGTTAGTATGAAGTCCAAATGGTAGATATTTTACATTAATGTCTTCTTTAAATAACTTTTCTTTTTTTATATCTTCTAAAATTTTATTTAATTCTGGTTCAAATACTCCACAAGATAAAATAAATATATTCATATGTAAGAAGCCCCCTTTTTTATAAGCACAAAAAATACTTTCCTAAATACATTATATATTAGAAATTATTATATATATATGGGAACATATTAATCTAGTACATTGATTAGATTTAACAAAATATGTTTTTTATCAACATATGAACAAAATATCCTCTAAAACATACTATAAATTAAAACCATATGTTAAGGAGGACAACTATGAAAGAGGGAGATATAGTTGTTAGAAAATCTTATAATAGAGATATTATATTTAAAATAATAGGATTTTCTAAGGACGATAAAAATAAAAAAGTTGCCATGTTAAAAGGTGTGGCTTTTAGATTAATGGCAGATGCATACTTGGATGATTTAGAATTGGTGGAAGAAAATGACACTAGGGGGATTTTGATAGATAAAAATGTTCAAAGTTTATTATATAGATCAGTGGTTAATGCAAGGGAAAGACAAAATTTGTATAGAGGAGCTCCTAAACTGCAATCCAGTAGCAATGTATACGGTATTCCAGGAAAGGTGCTCCAAATAGACGGAGACAAAGAATATTTAAAAATATGCTTAGATGTTTATACTGAATTAGGAATACCAGCTGTAGGAGTAGCCATACCAGAAGCAAATCAGCATAAAGAAGTAAGAGCGCTTTTAGAAAAGCATAAACCCGATATTTTGGTTATAACAGGGCATGATGCTATCACGTCTAAAAAGGGAAGTTTAAAAGATATAAATAACTATAGAAATTCTTATAACTTCATAAAATGTGTTAGAGAAGCTAGAAAGTGGCAACCTGATTTTGATGGTCTAGTTATATTTGCAGGTGCATGTCAATCCAATTATGAGCAAATAATAAGAGCAGGTGCAAATTATGCGAGTTCTCCAGGAAGAATAATGATACATGCCCTTGACCCTGTATTTATTGTTGAAAAAATTGCTTGCTCAAGAATTGATATGGTAGTACCGATAGAAGAAGTAATAGAACAAACAATAACAGGATATAAAGGAATAGGGGGTTCTGAAACTAGAGGAAAATTTAGATGGGCAATGCCTAGATTAATATAATTTTATATTAAAAATATATTTTTATAAAATTATACTGTATTCTTTAAAAATACTATTGACAATTGCTTTGAAAATATATAAAATAATTAGTTAAAACATTTGACAAAGACCTCTTTTTATGATATTATGTAAACATAGAAACTAAAAGAGGGTGATATTATGGCTACTGTTCAAACTTTAGATAACATTAGACTGAATTTGGAAAAACATCTAGGTAAAAAAATAATATTGAAAGCAAATAAGGGAAGAAAACAGATTACAACCAAAAGGGGAATACTAGAAAATGTTTATCCTAGTGTCTTTATAGTGAAGCTAGAAGCAAGCGGAAGTGGATATCAAAGAGTATCTTATAGTTACTCTGATCTGTTAACAGAAAATGTAAAATTACAAGTTTTTAAAGATAGTAAAGTAGAAGACGATAAATTAAGCGTAAGTTAAATTATACCTATTAAATTAGGTGTAATTTTTTTTTGCTCTCTTAAATATAAATATAGTGTGATAGTTTATTTATATTTAGGAGGGACAAATATGGAATTAATTAAGGATATAATCAAAATAGATAGCAGAGTTGACTTTGGGAAGTATCAAACATTTATTGAATCGGAGGCGGTAGTGCCAGATATTAAATCAGACGTTTATGAAATAGTTGATACTCAAGGGTACATAGCATTGAGTAAAATTGATGTATCAGATGGAAAACTTGTATGTAGAGGAAGCTTTAATTACAATGTTATGTATATAGCAGATGATAAAAGTACTTTATCTAATGTTTGCGGAAAAATAGACATAAATGAGGTTGTAGAGAAAGATAATATAGTTCAAGATATGGAGTATATGCTATATCCAGAGGTAGAACATGTTGATTGTACAATTTTGAATGAAAGAAAGATAAGAGTAGGGGCTCTTATGAATATTAAAGGAAGTTTATTTGAAAAACAAAGATTAGATATCGTAAAAGATGTTTCTCAAGTTGAATGCATTCAAAAACACAGAAAAGAAATAGTATATCAAGATATTATTGGTATAGAAAAAACAGAGAGTGTAATAAGAGACACTATAGCTATAAGCTCAGAAGAGGTAGCTGCAATAATAAATATTACACCTGTGGTAAAAGTTAAGGAAAGCAGAATAGCAGACAATAAAGTTATAATAGGTGGAGTTTTAGAAATTAGTCCTCTAGCATGCACTTGTGAAGGTGACATTGTAGAGTTAGACAAGGTAGGTATTGATTTTACACAATTTATTGAAGTTCCAGGAGCTTTTGACGGAATGAGAGAAGAAACCTTATTAAGTATAGGTGATTTTAATTACAATTTCAAAGACAATAGTGAAAGTAATACAGCCATGTTAGAAATAGAATGTACAGTATGCTGTAAGGTAAAAGTTACTGATGAAGTAACTAGAGAAGTATTACAAGATGCATATTCTCCACAAAAAATTGTAAAATTTGATCATAGACTAATAAATTTAAACAAAGCATTATGTTCTATGTCAGAAATATTTACAGTTAGAGATACTTTAAGTATAGATGATGATAACATGCAAGTAAAAGATATAGTAAGTGTGTGTCCATCAATATCTATAGAGAATGCTTATGTAGAAGGAAATAAAAGCATAATTCAAGGAATAATAAAAGTTGTAATATTATTTGTTCCTGTTGAAGGGGAGAAAATGATATATAAGTTATCAGAAGAAATTCCTTTTGAAAATGATGCAGTTATTGAAAATTTAAGTGATACTTGCTCAATATTTAATACAGTTTGTATAGATAAAGTTGAGGCAGATTTAAATAGAGACGAGATAGATTTAGTAATAAAGGTGAAAAGATTCACAGAAGCTATAGATAAGAAATCAGAAAGTTTTATTATAAAAGGTGAAGACCAAGGAGATTATGACCTTTCAACAGCCCCTAGTATAATAGTATATATTTGCAAAGAAGGTGACAATCTTTGGGATATAGCTAAAAAATATAATACAACAGAAGAAGAAATAGCAGATGTAAATGAAATTAAAGTAGAAGAACCAATTAAGCCAGGAAAATGCTTAATTTTACAAAAAAAAGTTACAATGATAGATTAGTAAACTAACAAAAGCAATAAAATAATAGGGGATAAAACCCCTATTATTTTGTTTTTGTAGTATAATAATTATAATTCGAGAATCCATTATACTAAGTGCAACCACATACAAGGAGGATGAAATGAATTCTATAGAACTGAAAAGTAGAGCGAAGATTAATTTATCTATAGATGTATTAGGAAAGAGACAAGATGGATATCATTTAGTTGAAATGATAATGCAAACTATTGACTTATTCGATATTATAAAAATTTTTTCACTAGATGAAGATACAATAATAATAAATAGTAATAGTGAAGATATACCTGTGGATAGTAGCAATATAATGTATAAAGCTGCTAGTTTGATAAAGCAAGAATTCAATATAAAAAAAGGTATAGAAATTTACATAGATAAAAATATACCTGTTGCTGCTGGTATGGCAGGTGGAAGTAGTAATGCAGCCGCAGTTTTAGTTGGACTGAACAAATTATGGAATCTTAATTTGAGTAAAGATAAGCTTAAGGAAATGGGTTTACAGCTGGGAGCTGATGTTCCTTTTTGTATTGAGGGAGAGGCATCATTGGCAGAAAATATTGGAGAAAAATTAACAAATATAGAGGGTTTATCTCAGGATGCATTTATTGTGGTGTGTAAACCAGAATTATTTGTGTCTACAAAAGAAGTATATGAGGCTATAGATTCTAAAATTATTAAAAAAAGGCCAGGTAATAAATTATTAATAAGGCTATTAAAAGAAAATAACATAGAGCTATTATCAAAGAGTATGTATAATGTCTTAGAATCCGTTACTAAGGAAAAATATCCTGTTATTAATGAGATAGAGAAAATTATGATAAACAATAGGGCATTAGGAGCTATGATGAGTGGAAGTGGACCAACAGTTTTTGGATTATATAACAACGAAGAAGATGCAGAAAAATGTAAAAAAATTTTACTAGAAAACTTCAAACAAGTATATCTTGTAAAAAGCCATAAAAAGGGGGTTGAAATAAATGGATAGTTTAACAAAATTAAATCTAGATAATTATAAGCCGTTAAGAGATGTAGTATTTGAAAATCTAAGAACAGCTATCTTAGAAGGTAATTTAAAAGCAGGTAAAAGACTTATGGAAGTGCAACTGGCAGAACAATTAGGGGTAAGTAGAACTCCAATAAGAGAAGCTATTAGGAAATTAGAACTTGAAGGTTTAGTAGTAATGTTACCAAGAAAGGGTGCTTATGTGGCTAATATGTCATTTAAAGATTTAATAGACGTATTAGAAATAAGAGCAAGCTTAGAAGGATTAGCAGCATCTTTAGCGTCAGAGAGACTAAGAGATGAAGACATTGTTGAGTTAGAAAGAGTTGCAAAAGAATTTGAAAAAAGTGTAAGAGAAGCTGACATAGACACAGTATTAAAAAAAGATGTAGAATTTCATGAGAAGATATTTTTAATGGCAAATAATAAAAAACTATATCACTTAATAACTTCTTTATGGGAACAAGTGCATAGATTCAGAGTGACGTATGTATCAAACTATGAGGCATCTTTAAGCCTAGTGGATGAACATAATAGAATACTAGAAGCAATAAAATCAGGTGACTCTGAATTAGCTAAAAAGTATGCAACAGAGCATATAGAATTGGCAGAACAATTTTTTATGGATAACACAGTAAATAATTAAACTTAAATGGGAATTATATTTTGAAGAAGGCTTAGCCTTCTTTTTTTATTGTTTATAATACATAATTTAAAAGGATTAATTTCATCGAAGTTACTGTCTAAAATAAATTTTTATTGTATGTGTTACAAAGCAAATTTCTGTATAAAAAAATAATAAATGGATATACTCAAAATATGAATTAATTTTTGAGGGGGATTATTATGAAAGCAAAAAATATAAAAAAAAGAATATACATACTGTTTAGTATTTTAATTACCATATTATTATTAACTACGCTAGTAATATCAAAAGAAATAACTAAAATAGAGGCATGTAGTTATGATTATAAGGAAAAATTAATAAGATTTCATGTTATAGCTAATAGTGATACAGATGATGATCAAGAATTGAAATTAAAAGTTAGAGATGCGGTTATAGCTTATTTACAACCAAAACTTGAAAATTCTAAATCAATAGAAGAAAGTGAAGCAATTATAAAAGATGAATATGATAACTTAGAAAAAATAAGTAAGAATATTATTTCTGAAAACGGATATGACTATAGCGTTAATATTGGCTTGCAATATAGTGACTTTCCGGCTAAGCAATACTCAAGTGTAGTTTTGCCAGCAGGTAAATATAAAGCTTTAAAAATTATAATAGGAGAAGGTAAAGGTAAAAACTGGTGGTGTGTAATGTTTCCTCCTCTTTGCTTTGTAGATGAACAAAATGGAGTAATAGATGAAAAAACTGATGAAAAGCTAAAAGAAATACTAACACCACAAGAGTATGATTTAATAATGGCTAAAAATCAAACTAAAGTAACTAATTTAAAATTTAAATTTAAGATAACAGAAGTATTTCAAGATTTATTTTAAATCAAGAATAAGACAAAAAAGGAGTGACTTTAACTATGGATAGGTGCTATAAAACACTTATAGTATCACTATTAGTTTTAGGCAATTTGTTTGTATCTATAAAACAAATATATGCACTAGAATACTATTATTTAGACAATAAAACAGAAAATTGTTTTTTGCAAATAAAAGAACAAGATGAGAAAAAAGAAGCAGTTATAAATCTTAATGATGAACAAATAATGTTATTATCAAAATTAGTAGCGGGAGAAGCTAGAGGCGAAAGTTATGAAGGTCAAGTTGCTGTAGCAGCAGTTGTAATTAACAGAGTGAAGGACTCTAGGTTTCCAGATTCTTTAGAAGGAGTTATATATCAAAAAAATGCATTTTCTGTAGTGAAAAATGGAACTATATATGCAGAGCCAACAAGTTCTACATACAGAGCTGCTCAGGAAGCACTATACGGAAGTGATCCAACTAATAATGCAATATATTTCTGGAACCCAGATATATCTACATGTAATTGGATAAACACATTAAATCCTTACTTAAGAATAGGAAATCATGTTTTTGCTAAATAATATATAATTTTAAATAAAAAAGTAAAGGAGTTTTTACTCCTTTATTTTTTTTATAAAATAAATTATAATTATCATTTAGATAGTAAAATATAAAACGAAATGCTTTACTTAAAAAAGCCATATTTAGAAGGAGGCAATGTATTGGAAGTTAAAATTAATATCCATACGATTCAATATAATGAATATGGAGAAAAAAATGATATAAAATTAAATGCTACGGGGACTTTATATGAAAAAAGAGATAATACCTATGTAGTTTATAGAGAAAAAGAGGATGGAAAAGAAACGACAACATCTATTAAAATTGAAAATGATAAAATAACGATAAAAAGATTTGGTGAAATAAATTCAACTATGATTTTTAAAGAAAATCAAAAAATTAATTCTAATTATACAACACCACAAGGGATGTTTAATGTAGAAACAAAAACTACAAATTTAAGTATAAAAAACGAAGAAAATATTATCATTGAGATAGATTATAATATAGAAATAATAGATATGTTTAAAGGTCGTAATAAAATAAAAATAAATATTTATCAATAAATAAAGTTAAAAAATAAATATTTTTAATGGAATAAAATTAAAGGTAGTTAAAATACTACCTTTTGTTTCATTTATTTGTTATCATTATAACTATAGTGTTTAAAAAATATTCTTAAAAAATAGGATAAATATAAACAAGGATTTGAAGTTTTTTTATAGAAAATAGTACTAGTAGTTAAGAATTTCATTAATTAAAAATTGATGCAAATAAGTAAGACAATTAAATTAATTATTGATAAAATTAATTGTAATAGAGGTATAAAATATGATATTTGAGAAAACGCTAAGTACGATAAAAAAATACAACTTAATTGAAAATGGAGATAAAATTGTGTTAGGACTTTCTGGAGGACCTGATTCAGTTTGTCTATTACATATATTGAGTAGATTGAGAGATGTTCTAGACATAGAAGTTTATGCAGCACATCTGAATCATCAGATTAGAGGTATGGAAGCTCAAAAGGATGCTTTATATGTTTCTCAATTGTGCGAAAGTTTAGGAGTAACTTTTTTTGTTAAATCTATAAATGTACCACAATATTGTAAAGAAAATAAGTTGTCTCTAGAAGAAGGAGCAAGAAAGTTAAGATATGAGATGTTCTTTGAAATAAAAGAAAAATTAAATGCTAATAAAATAGCTATAGCTCATAATATGAATGATCAAGCTGAAACCGTTTTAATGCGTATGATGAGAGGTACAGGCTTACAAGGATTAAAAGGTATAGATTATATAAGAGATGATGCTATAATTAGGCCTATTTTAGAAATTGAGAGATCTGAAATAGAAGCTTACTGCGAAGAGTATAAATTAAATCCAAGAATAGATGCTACAAACTTAGAAAACATATATACAAGGAATAAAATTAGACTAGATCTTATACCATATATGAAGGATAATTTTAATTCTAATATAATAGAAGCCATAGTAAGAATGAGCAATGGCTTAAGAATAGACAATGATTACATAGAAGAAGAGGCTTTTAAGAAATTTAAAGAAGTAGCTTTTATAGATGGATATAACTTGGAAATTAAGTTAAATAAATATATGAATTTACATAAGTCATTAAAAAGTAGAATTATTAGATTAGGAATAAAGTATGTTTTAGGAGACACAAATTTTATAGACCAAAAGCATGTTGAGGAAGTTTTAGACTTAGAAGATGAAAATAAGATTGATAAAAAAATAGTTCTCCCAAGAGGATTATTTGTTTATAGACAAAAAAATAAACTGGTATTTACAACAAAAGAAATTATATTTGAAGAAATAGAATTCTCTTATAAAGTACCTAAAAATGGGTTTGTCAAAATAAATGAAGCTAATATAATTATTGAAACTGAAACAATGCCTATAAATAGGTATAAGGCTTTGAAAAGAGATAAATCATTAAAATGGTTTGATTGTAATAAAATTAAAGGGGGGATAGTTGTAAGAAGTAGAAAGCCAGGGGATAAAATAAAACTTTCTATGGGAAGTAAAAAATTAAAACAATTATTCATAGATTTAAAAATTCCAAAAGAAGAAAGATGTAAAGTTCCAGTTATGCAAGATGATAATGGAATTTTATGTGTTGGAAATTTTAGAAATAGTGAATCATATAAGGTTGATGAAACCACAAAAGAAGTCTTAAAGATTTGCTTTAAGAAAATTTAGAATTAAAACAACTTATGAAAGGAGGGCTTCTTTTGAACAAAATTTTAAAAGGAGCAGGTTTTTATCTGTTACTGTTTATGATAATAATAGGCATAGTACAATTCTCAGGGACTCAGACAAATAAAGTTGAAGAGTTGAAGTTTTCCGAAGTTTATAAAAACTTAACTGAAGAAAATATATCGAGAATACACTTTGTGGATGGAACTTCTATAGAAGGAGTAATAAAAGATTCAAACAAGAAGTTTACATCATATATACCAAATGAAATATTAGGAGATAAACTATCTAATGAGATATTGAATCAAGCAGTGGAAAATAAATTAGTATTTGATGGAGAAGCACAACCGCAAACGCCTTGGTTTGTAAGTATGTTACCGACTGTTCTTCTAATTGGATTTATGATTATAATATGGTTTGTCTTTATGAACCAGTCTCAAGGTGGAGGCGGAAAGGTTATGAGTTTTGGTAAATCTAAAGCCAGGGTTCATAAAGATGATGAAAAAACAAGAGTTACATTTAAAGATGTGGCTGGACTGTCGGAGGAAAAAGAAGATCTGCAGGAAGTTGTAGATTTCCTCAAGAACCCCAAGAGGTATATTAATTTAGGCGCTAGAATTCCAAAAGGTATACTAATGGTTGGTCCTCCAGGTACAGGGAAAACATATTTATCAAGAGCTGTTGCAGGAGAAGCTGGGGTGCCATTTTTCAGCATAAGTGGTTCTGATTTCGTTGAAATGTTTGTAGGTGTTGGAGCATCGAGAGTAAGAGATTTATTTGAACAAGCGAAGAAAAGTGCACCTGCAATAATATTCATAGATGAAATAGATGCTGTTGGTAGAAAAAGAGGTGCTGGACTTGGTGGAGGTCATGATGAAAGAGAACAAACTCTAAATCAACTTCTAGTAGAGATGGATGGATTTGGAGTTAATCAAGGAATAATAATCATGGCTGCAACAAATAGACCAGATATTTTAGACCCTGCATTACTTAGACCTGGTAGATTTGACAGAGAGGTAGTGGTTGGAGTACCGGATGTTAGAGGTAGAGAAGCTATATTTGAAGTTCATTCAAAGAATAAACCTTTAGCACACGATGTAAATAAAGAAGTGTTAGCTAAGAGAACGCCAGGGTTTACTCCAGCAGATATTGAAAACATAATGAATGAGGCTGCTATATTAACAGCTAGAAAAAGAGAAAAAGAAATTCATATGGAGACTATAGAGGAAGCTATAACAAAAGTTATGGTTGGTGTAGCTAAAAAATCTAGAGTTATCAGTGAAAAAGATAGAAAGCTTACAGCTTATCATGAAGCAGGTCATGCTATTTGTATGCATATACTTCCAAATGTAAGCCCGGTTCACCAAGTAACTATAATACCTAGGGGTAGAGCTGGTGGATTTACTGAACCTCTTCCTAAGGAAGACCAAATGTATGGTACTAAAAATGAAATGTTAGAGACTATAGTTATGGCTCTTGGTGGTAGGGTTGCGGAAGAATTAATCATGGAGGACATCTCAACAGGAGCATCTAATGACTTAGAAAGAGTTACAACAATAGCAAGAGCTATGGTAACAAAATATGGTATGAGTGAAAAAATGGGACCTATGGTATACGGAGACAGTGATGATGAAGTATTCTTAGGAAACAGCATAACAACTAAGAAAAATTACTCAGAAGAGATAGCTTTTGAGATAGATAAAGAAGTTAGAGATATAGTTGAAAATGCTTATGCGGAATGTAAACAAATATTAAATGATAATATGGCTAAATTACATTATGTTGCAAAAGGATTACTACTATATGAAACATTAGATTCAGCTCAATTTGTGGAAGCATTTAATGAAGAGTTATCATTAGATGAAAAAGATGTATTTGCAAAAAGAGAAGAATCAAAAGTTATTATTGATGATGAAGAAGAA
>Ga0129308_1000295_pt1 | contig 84519 bp, 74 predicted proteins | sample L827metagenome_FD_94440 | JGI IMG/M metagenome (GOLD analysis project Ga0129308, IMG submission 94440) | Ring-tailed lemur group fecal microbial communities from Wisconsin, USA - L827 metagenome | ecosystem: Host-associated > Mammals > Digestive system > Large intestine > Fecal | place: USA...
AGGGTAAAACAGTCGTTTTAGTGGTAGACATCTTTTACCATCACTACCCCGAAACGCCTTTCAGCAAGTGGTTTTAGCAAGTTAGTGAGGGTAAGTGATGGTAAAACACACTTTTTTTTCTCTAGGAGAGTGAGGAGGAACCAAAATACAACTCTAATGGACTATATTTGTAAACGCTAAATGGATATATGATGTACAAGTTGTTTTTAATATACGTATTTCTTTTGCCAAGTCTCACAGAGCCTCCTACTCGCTCTCTGCCGGTATTGCAGACTGATACTCTTCCGGCTAAGAGCACCACGGCCATGTACTTCGATTCGTTGGGGCTGACTAATATTGCGGATGTTGACTCTACCATACGGGTAGATTTAATGTATGCCTCACCTCACAACTTTACGGGTCGGGTATTATACGATAATCTCAAAGAGGGCTATCTGCATCCGGATGCCGCTAAGGCACTGGCTGCCGCACAGAAGGAGTTACGGAAAAGAAAGCCGGGCTATAGCCTCATCGTTTACGATGCAACAAGACCGATGTCGGTTCAGCAAAAAATGTGGGATGTGGTGAAGGGTACAGCCAAAAACATCTATGTTTCTAATCCGGCACGTGGCGGCGGACTGCACAATTACGGTCTGGCAGTCGATGTCAGTCTGGTTGATCCTACCGGAAAGCCTTTGCCGATGGGAACTGAAGTTGACCATCTGGGTTATGCCGCACACATCAATGCCGAAGATGCTTTGATTCAAAAAGGGGTGATAACAGCTCAGCAGAGGGCCAACAGGGTATTGCTGCGCACCGTGATGAAGCATGCGGGATTCAGAACCTTGCCCACTGAATGGTGGCACTTCAATTTCTGCAGCCGACAGGTGGCCAAACAAAAATATAAATTGATTAAATAGGCGTATGCAACTCAATAAGGAAACCATCGCATTTATAGAAGAGCATCTGCATGATGATGTACGAGCACTTGCTTTAAAAGCCGGAAAGTTGCCGCAAGTTGATCTTACGGCGGCTCTGACACAAATTGCAGGCAGACAAATAGCAGCCGTCAAGATACCGTCGTGGCAGTTGGTCAAGGAGATTCTCTATCCGCAACATTTGTCTATGGAGCAGTGTTCATCGGAGGTAACTGCTCGCTACAAGGCGGAATTACTGAGTGGAGCCACGCTGTGTGACCTGACCGGCGGGTTCGGTGTAGACTGTGCTTTTCTCTCGGCCGGTTTCAAGCAGGTTACGTACGTGGAACAACAGTCTTCGTTATGTGAACTGGCGGCAAACAATTATCGGGTGCTGGGGTTGAACCACATTAAGGTGGTCAATGAAGACGGGGTTGCTTATCTGGAAAAGATGGAGCCGGTTGATTGTATTTTCATGGATCCTGCCAGGCGCAATGAACACGGCGGTAAGACGGTTGCAATTGCCGACTGCACACCGGATGTGGGGGCTTTGCAGTGTTTATTGACCTACAAAGCTCAGCGTGTAATGATTAAGCTGTCGCCCATGCTCGACCTGGCGCTCACTTTGCAAACCATGCACTGTACTTGTGAAGTGCATATTGTGTCTGTCAACAACGAATGCAAGGAGTTGCTACTCATTCTTGCCGCAGGGGTACAAACTGCGGAACCTGAAATTCATTGCGTGAACCTTACCCATAACGGGAAACAATGTTTTTCCTTTACCCGCTCGCAAGAACAGGAGGCTACATGTACCTACGCCGATGACACAGCGTTGTATTTGTATGAACCCAATGCTTCCATCTTAAAAGCCGGCGGGTTTAAAGTGCTTTCTGCCGCCTACTGCATGAAGAAGTTGCACCCCAATAGTCACCTGTACACGTCGGACGAGCTGGTAGCTGATTTCCCCGGACGGGTGTTCCGCATCGAAAAGTCTTACTCCTTTAATAAGAAGGAGATGAAGGACTTGCTCGGCAACATAAGCAAGGCCAACATCAGCATACGCAATTTCCCGTCGACGGTTGATGAGTTAAGGAAACGTACCAAACTAAAAGACGGGGGCGATGTGTATCTGTTTGCCACCACACTAAACTCGGGCGATAAGGTTCTGTTGGAGTGTTACAAAGCGTAAGCTGTAACAGAATCGTATCATATTTGTCATTCAACGTTAAAACAATTGTAAAGTGACCGCAACGAAGCGTGTCTACTTTTGCAATTATTATTAACGCAAGATAAAAAATATGAAACGAGTAATCAGACTGGTGTCATTTATCCTTTTATTTTCAAGTGCCACAGGCAGCATCTTGGCCGAACAAAAAGTGGTTATCAACAAACAAGGAACCGTTCGCGGACGTATAGTCGACGGCTCCAAACAGATTCTTCCCGGAGCTTCTATCTACATTGACAAGTTGCACACCGGGGTGACCAGTGACATTAACGGGTTCTATACATTACCCAATCTGGATCCGGGCACATATACGCTGAAAGTAAGTTACGTGGGCTATGATCCGGTTCTGATAAACATCACCATTCCCGAAGGGAAAACGTTGGAAAAAGACGTTGTCATGAAAGAGGGGGTTGAGTTGCAGGAGGTTGTTATAGGTGGCGCTTTGCAAGGACAAAACCGCGCTATCAATGCACAAAAGAGCAATCTGGGAATTACCAACATTGTCTCTGCCGATCAGGTAGGTAAATTTCCCGATTCAAACATAGGTGATGCGTTGAAACGCATATCGGGCATTAACGTACAATACGATCAGGGCGAAGCGCGTTTCGGACAGGTGCGTGGTACTTCGGCCGATTTGAGTTCGGTAACCATCAACGGAAACCGTGTACCTTCAGCGGAAGGAGATACGCGTAATGTGCAGCTCGATTTGATTCCGGCCGATATGGTTCAAACCATTGAGGTCAACAAGGTAATCACTCCTGATATGGATGCCGATGCCATAGGCGGTTCCATCAATTTAGTAACCAAAAACTCTCCTTACAAACGCATCATATCGGCCACGGCAGGTTCGGGTTGGAACAAGGTCAGCGAAAAGGCGCAAACAAACTTGGGCTTTACGTATGGCGACAAGTTTTTCAACGACAAGCTGGGACTGATTGTCTCTGCTTCTTATCAATATGCACCTTCGGGCTCTGACAACACTGAATTTGAATGGAAACAAACGGATGCAGGCGAGCTGTATCTTAAGAATTACGAAATAAGGCAGTACTACGTAACTCGCGAACGACAGAGTTATTCGGCGGCACTCAACTGGGATATTACTTCTAACCATAAGTTATTTTTCAAAGGAATATTTAACAACCGCAACGACTGGGAAAACAGGTACCGCACAACTTTAAAGGATTTGAATAAAAAATCAGTTGACAACACGGCCGACGTGCGCATACAAACCAAAGGAGGTACGCCCGACAACAAAAATGCGCGTTTAGAACAACAACGTACCATGGACTTTACCTTAGGTGGTGAGCATCTTTTGGGAAAAGTGTCTGTCGACTGGAATGTATCTTATGCCAAAGCCAGCGAGGAAAGACCCAACGAACGCTACATTGACTATGTTTTGAAGAAACAAAAGTTTACCCCTGATTTGAGCGACTTACGCAAGCCTTATTATTCGCCTCAAAGCGGATACAGCATGACGCTCGACAACAGCTTCAGCCTCAAAGAAGTAACTGAGGAACAAGAGGACATTCAAGAGAAAGATTTCAAACTGAACTTGAATTTGGAACTTCCGCTCCGAAAAGGAGAATTCGGCAACAAGCTGAAGTTTGGCGGAAAATTAGTAGCCAAAAGCAAAGATAAAGAAAAAGACCACTACGGATACGAGCCGCTTAATGAAGACGGCTTTGACAGCAGTTCTTTTACGAATATTGTGAGCCAGAACCGTGATGGGTTCATGCCCGGCGATAAGTACAAAGCGGGTAGTTTCATCAGCAAGGATTATTTAGGAAACTTAGATCTGAATAACAGTTCGCTATTTAAGAAGACGCAGAATTTAGATGAAATAGCAGTCGGCTTCAACGCCAAAGAAACAGTAACAGCGGGATACTTGCGTTTTGATCAAAACTTGGGCAAGAAATGGAAGGTGATGGCGGGTGTTCGTTTGGAAAACACGCACATTAAATATTCGGGAATGAATTATGATGCCAATAAAGATGAACTGACTCACACGGCAGAATCAAAGAAGTCATACTTGAATGTGCTCCCTTCTTTACTCGTTAAATATGATGCCAACGATGAATTGAAAGTTCGTGCTTCTTTCACCAATACCATTTCACGTCCTAAATACTCGGCATTGATTCCCAATGTGAACATCACCAAAGACGATGAAATTTCAATGGGTAACCCCGACTTGGATGCTACCATCTCTTACAACCTCGACTTAAGCGCTGATTATTACTTCAAAAGCATCGGTTTAGTAAGTGCAGGTGTGTTTTACAAAAGAATCAATGATTTTATTGTTGACCAGCGCATCAGCGATTATGTATACAACGGTGAAACGTACCAGAAATTCACACAGCCTAAAAATGCGGGTAATGCCGACTTGTTAGGCGTAGAGTTAGGCTATCAACGTGATTTTGGTTTCATTGCTCCGGCTCTTAAGCACTTTGGTTTTTATGGTAACTATACTTATACGTACACTCGCGTAAGTGATTTCAATTTTGAAGGACGCGAAAACGAAAGCGGCCTCAGACTGCCCGGCTCGCCTAAAAATACGGCCAACGCTTCTCTTTATTATGAACGTAGCGGACTAAACGTGAGGTTGTCTTACAATTATGCTTCTGCCTTTATTGATGAAATGGGTAAAACAAAGTTTGAAGATCGTTACTATGATGCTGTTAATTACCTCGACCTGAATGCGAGCTATACGTTTGCCAAGCATTATACTTTCTATGTTGAAGCAAACAATTTATTGAATCAGCCGTTACGCTATTATCAGGGTTCCAAAGACTTGACTGCGCAAGTTGAATACTACGGGGTTAAGATGAACGCCGGATTTAAAATAAACTTCTAATAAAGTAAGTACAAATGAAAAAGATAAATTTTCTACTGCTGTTTCTGACACTGGCGCTCACTAGCGCCAAGGCGCAGATTACAGACTATTCCATATTTGAAGATAAATTCAACTTCTACATTGCCAATGATTTGGGGCGAAACGGTTATTACGACCAGAAGCCCATAGCAGAGTTAATGGGGAAGATGGGTGAAGAAATAGGACCGGAGTTTGTGGTTGCAGCCGGTGACATTCATCATTTTGAGGGTGTACGCAGCGTGAACGACCCTTTGTGGATGACAAACTATGAATTAATTTATAGTCACCCCGAATTAATGATTGACTGGTATCCTATTCTGGGTAACCACGAATACCGCGGTAATACACAAGCTGTGTTAGATTATACAAACGTGAGCCGACGCTGGAGTATGCCGGCGCGATACTACACCAAAAGCTTCAACGAAGAAGGAGTTACGGTACGTATTGTGTGGATAGATACGGCTCCGCTCATCGACAAGTACCGTAACGACACGCAAACGTATCCGGATGCTTGCAAACAAGACATGAAGAAGCAACTGGCCTGGATAGATGACGTGCTGACTAAAGCGAAAGAGGATTGGGTTATTGTTGTAGGACATCATCCCATCTACGCTGAAACATCCAAAGATGACTCAGAACGGAGTGACCTGCAAAACCGTTTGGACCCGATTCTCAGGAAACATAAAGTTGACATGTATGTATGCGGACACATCCATAACTTTCAGCACATACGAATGAATGGAAGCAACATCGATTATGTGGTGAATTCGGCCGGTTCTCTGGCCCGCAAAGTTAAACCTGTGGAAGGTACGCTTTTCTGCAGTCCGGAACCGGGTTTCGCCGTATGCACTGCAACCAAAAACACATTGGATCTCCGAATGATTGATAAAAAAGGCAACATACTTCACACGGTAAGCCGACAAAAATAACTCAACTCTTGAATTTAACTCAATAAAGGGGCATCTCTTCGAGACGGAAGGGGTGCCCTTGTCTTTTTAAAACAAATTGCAATTTGCCGCTTTTGTTTTTAAGAATCATTATATTTGCACACAAAATAAAGAAACTATGAACATACTACTTCTTATTGGAGGACTGGTACTCATTTTATTGGGTGCCAACGGATTAACGGATGGTGCTTCGTCAATTGCCAAACGGTTTAACATTCCCTCAATTGTTATCGGGCTCACAATAGTGGCTTTCGGGACTTCAACACCCGAACTTACCGTCAGCGTTTCTTCGGCTTTAAAGGGAAGTGCCGATATCGCGATCGGTAATGTGGTGGGTAGCAACATATTCAACACGCTGATGATAGTAGGCTGCACTGCCTTGTTTGCTCCGATAGTTATCACCCGAAATACACTGAGAAAGGAAATTCCATTGTGTGTTTTGGCATCTGTAGCACTATTTATCTGCGCCAATGATATGTTGCTTGATAAAGCAGACGCAAATACGCTAAGCATAACCGATGGTTTGTTATTACTCTGCTTCTTTGTTATTTTCTTGGGCTATACGTTTGCCATTGCTTCCAACAAAAGCGGAGAAAACAGTGAGGAGACAGAAGAGATTAAAACATTACCGGTATGGAAATCGGTGTTATACATTGTTGGCGGATTGTGCGGACTCATATTCGGCGGACAGTGGTTTGTTGAAGGTGCCAGTGGCATAGCACGAAATCTGGGCGTAAGCGAATCAATTATCGGATTGACTTTGGTGGCAGGCGGAACTTCGTTGCCCGAGTTAGCGACTTCTGTTGTTGCGGCATTGAAAAAGAATCCCGAAATAGCCATCGGAAATGTAATAGGCAGCAATCTCTTCAACATATTCTTCGTGTTGGGTTGTAGTGCAAGCATTACGCCTTTACGCATGAGTGGAATCACGAACTTTGACCTGGCGGTAATGGTTGCCTCAGGAATATTGCTTTGGCTTTTTGGCTTGTTCTTTGCCAAACGAACCATAACACGTATCGAGGGAAGCATACTTATTTTATGCTACATCGCATACACGTCGGTACTCATTTACATGGCGTAAACAAAAAAAGCGTAACTTTGCGCCCCTACTACAATAGAATACAATTATGGCAATAACAATCAAGAAAGTAACGAATAAAAGTGAATTAAAGAAATTCATCCGTTTAAATTACGAGCTTTATAAAAACAACCCATACTCCGTACCCGACCTGTATGACGATATGTTGAATACCTTCAACAAGAAGAAAAATGCAGCATTCGAGTTCTGTGATGCCGATTATTTCCTGGCGTACAAAGACAACGAACTGGTTGGCAGGGTAGCCGCCATCATCAACCACAAAGCGAACAGTGTGTGGAACAAGAAGGAGGTGCGTTTCGGATGGATTGACTTTATTGACGATCAGGAGGTTTCTGGCGCTTTAATAAAGGCTGTAGAAGAGTGGGGAAAAGAAAGAGGCATGGAATATATTCAGGGACCGCTGGGGTTTACTGATTTCGATGCGGAAGGGATGTTGGTTGAAGGCTTTGATCAGCTTAGTACCATGGCTACCACTTACAACTATCCGTATTATCCAGAACACATGGAGCGGTTAGGTTTTGGGAAGGATGCCGACTGGCTTGAATTCAAGATATACATACCCGATGCCATTCCCGAGAAGCATCAACGTATTTCGGAACTGATACAGCGCAAATACAACCTGAAGGTTAAGAAATATACCTCTGCCAAGAAAATAGCACGAGATTACGGACAGGCTATTTTTGAATTGATGAACGAGGCTTACAGTCCGTTATACGGTTACTCGCCTTTGTCGCAAGGACAGATTGACCAATACGTAAAAATGTATTTGCCCATTGTTGATTTAAGAATGGTAACATTGATTACAGATGCCGACGATAAGTTGATTGCCGTAGGTATTTCTATGCCCTCATTATCAGAGGCTTTGCAAAAAGCAAAAGGAAGAATGCTCCCCTTTGGATGGTACTATTTGCTGAAGGCTCTTTTCATGAAGAGACGTGCCAAAATGCTCGATCTGTTGCTGGTAGCCGTGAAACCTGAATATCAGAATAAAGGTGTTAACGCCTTGTTATTTTCTGATTTAATTCCCATTTATCAGAAATTAGGTTTTATATTTGCAGAAAGCAACCCCGAACTTGAGATGAACGGAAAGGTACAGGCTCAATGGGAATACTTCAAAACAGAACAACACAAACGCCGACGCGCGTTCGTGAAAAAGATTGATTAATTTTGAATATGGAAGAAATCTACGAAGAAAAGCAACAAGAAATTTCTTATACCGAGGACAATATCAGAACGCTCGACTGGAAAGAACACATCCGTCGCCGTCCCGGTATGTACATTGGTAAGTTGGGTGACGGTTCGCATTCCGATGATGGTATTTATGTTCTCCTGAAAGAAGCGATGGATAACTCCATCGATGAATACATGATGGGATACGGCAAAACCATAGAGGTTACTGTTGTTGACGGAAAAGTATCTGTACGAGACCACGGACGAGGTATTCCGTTAGGAAAAGTAGTGGATGTTTCTTCTAAAATGAACACCGGCGGAAAATATGATTCCAAAGCGTTTAAAAAGTCAGTAGGCCTAAACGGTGTCGGTATTAAAGCCGTGAACGCTCTTTCGAGTTACTTTAAAGTATGCAGTTTCCGCGATGGAGAGATGAAATGTGCCGAGTTTGAACAAGGCAATATCGTAGTTGATTGTCCCATTACAAAAACAAATGAGGATAATGGTACGTTGACCGAGTTCATTCCGGATAAAAGCATTTTCAAGGACTATCAATATCTTAAAGAACATATAGAACCTTTGTTAAAGAACTACGTGTTCCTTAACTCAGGACTTATCATTGTATTCAACGGAAAGAAGTTTCATTCTCGCAACGGACTGGTTGATTTGCTGAATGAAAACATGACTACGGATCCTCTTTACCCCATCATTCATCTCAAAGGGGAGGATATTGAAGTAGTTATTACGCATAGTAACCAATACGGCGAAGAGTATTATTCTTTTGTAAACGGTCAGCATACCACTCAGGGGGGTACGCACCTCACCGCTTTTCGTGAAGCACTGGGAAGAACAATCAAGGAGTATTATAACAAGAACTTTGACTATGCCGATATAAGAAGCGGGATGGTTGGAGCAATCAGCATAAAAGTAGAAGAACCTGTTTTCGAATCACAAACAAAGACCAAGCTAGGCTCCAAAGACATGGGTCCGGATGGTCCTTCTGTTAGTAAATTCATCGGCGATTTCGTGAAAAAGGAGCTGGATAATTTCCTGCACATCAATCACGAAACATCCGAAATCATGCTTCAAAAGATTCAGGATTCCGAGAAAGAACGCAAGGCAATAGCCGGAGTAACCAAACTGGCACGAGAAAGAGCCAAAAAAGCCAATCTGCATAACCGTAAACTGCGCGATTGCAGAGTGCATTTAAACGATACCAAAGGAAAAGACCTGGAAGAATCGAGCATTTTCATTACCGAGGGTGATTCTGCCAGCGGGTCTATCACCAAAAGTCGGGATGTAAATACGCAAGCGGTATTCAGTTTACGCGGTAAGCCGCTTAACTCTTACGGATTGACTAAAAAAATTGTATACGAGAACGAAGAGTTCAACCTGCTTCAGGCAGCACTGAACATAGAAGATGGTATAGAAGGTCTCCGTTACAACAAGGTAATTGTTGCCACCGATGCCGATGTGGATGGCATGCATATCCGCTTATTGCTCATCACTTTCTTTTTGCAGTTCTTCCCTGATTTAATTAAAAAGGGACATGTGTACATTCTGCAAACTCCTTTGTTCAGAGTAAGAAACAAGAAGAAAACCATTTATTGCTACAACGAAGAAGAACGACTGAATGCGGTCAATGAATTAGGTCCCAATCCTGAAATTACTCGTTTTAAGGGACTTGGTGAAATTTCGCCCGACGAGTTTCAGCATTTTATCGGCAAAGACATTCGTTTGGAGCAGGTTTCGTTGCGTAAAAATGACCTGGTAAAAGAACTGCTGGAGTTTTATATGGGTAAGAATACGATGGAAAGGCAAAACTTTATCATCGATAATCTGGTTATTGAAGAAGATATAGCATAAGAATGAACAGAGCCATATTTCCGGGAACATTTGATCCCTTTACTATCGGACATTATTCCGTTGTGAGAAGAGCGCTTACCTTTATGGACGAAGTGGTTATTGGCATTGGTATCAATGAAAATAAAAACACTTATTTTCCCATACAAAAAAGGTTAGACATGATTCAGAAATTCTATAAAGCAGAACCTCGAATCAAAGTAATGACATACGACTGTCTGACCATTGACTTCGCCCAAAAGGTGGAAGCTAAATTTATTGTGAGAGGTATACGAACGGTAAAAGATTTCGAATACGAAGAGACCATAGCCGACATCAACAGAAAACTGGCAGGCATTGAAACGATCTTATTATTTACCGAACCGGAACTGACCTGTATAAGCTCAACCATTGTACGCGAATTATTAAGTTTTGACAAAGATATAAGCGCCTTCATTCCCGAAGGACTGGAATTGTAAATTGTAGGACATGAAACAGAAAAACATCATAAAGAGCCTTGCGCTTGATAAGGCTCTTTTTTTTATTGCTATCATGGGGGGAGTTATCTCTGCTCAAACGGCCAGTGGCCAGAACTTTGGGACGGATGCATCGCGCAAATTGCAAATGGCGCAATTTGCCATCACCAATCTTTATGTAGATAAAGTTGATGAAAACAAGCTGGTTGAAGAGGCAATTATTAAAATGCTGGCGCAACTAGATCCGCATTCAACCTATTCCGACGCGCAAGAGGTGAAGAAAATGAACGAACCGCTCATTGGTAACTTTGAAGGAATAGGCGTTCAGTTTAACATGGTAGAAGATACGTTATTTGTCATTCAACCGGTGAGTAATGGACCGTCCGAGAAAGTCGGTATCTTAGCCGGGGACCGTATTGTAGCTGTTAACGATACGGCTATAGCAGGAGTTAAAATGAGTACGGAGGATATTATGAGCCGTTTGCGTGGTCCTAAAGATTCCAAAGTAAACCTGACCATTGTTAGAAGAGGCATCAAAGATCCCTTGCATTTCAAGGTAGTACGAGATAAAATTCCTATTTACAGTTTGGATGCAAGTTACATGATACAACCTAAAACAGGTTATATACGCATCAATCGTTTTGGAGCTACTACAGCGGAAGAATTCAATAAATCGCTCAAAGAACTTCAGAAGAAAGGGATGAAAGATTTGATTCTTGATTTACAAGGTAATGGCGGTGGTTATCTGAACGCAGCCATTGATTTAGCCAATGAATTCTTGGAACAAAAAGAATTAATAGTGTATACTGAAGGGCGTAACTCCCAACGGAGTGAGTTCTTTGCTAAAGGTACCGGAGATTTCAAGAAAGGAAAACTGATTGTCCTAGTTGATGAGTTCTCAGCCTCAGCCAGTGAGATTGTAACCGGGGCAATCCAGGATTGGGATCGTGGTGTTGTGGTGGGACGCAGGTCATTCGGAAAAGGATTGGTGCAACGCCCCATTGACTTACCCGATGGTTCGATGATACGCCTGACCGTTGCACGGTACTACACTCCGGCCGGACGTTGTATTCAAAAGCCATACAAAGCCAGTGAGAAAGAAAGTGAAGACGGAAGTTTCACGTCTTACAACCAAGACCTGATCCATCGGTATAACAATGGAGAAATGACTAGTGCAGATAGCATTCATTTCCCCGATTCATTGAAGTGCCTGACTAAGAAACTGAAAAGAGTAGTTTACGCAGGCGGCGGAATCATGCCCGATTACTTTGTGCCTGTTGATACCACTCAGTACACGGTGTATCATCAAAACATAGCAGCGAAAGGGGTGATCCTTAAGACAACAATGAAATTCATTGAGAATAATAGGAAATCTCTTTTAGCTAAATACAACAAATTTGAAACCTATGAGAAGGATTTCACAATCAGTGAGGATATGCTGAAGGAGATGAGGGAAATGGCCGATAAAGAGAAGATAACATTTGATGAGAAACAATATCAGCAATCACTCCCATTAATCAAGGCACAGCTCAAAGCACTTATTGCCCGTGACTTATGGGATATGACTGAGTATTTCAGGGTCATCAACCAAAGCAACCCAAGTGTTCAGCGTGCGCTGGAAATTCTGAGCTCAACAGAATATGAGAATATATTAAAATCCGGAAAGAGACTCTGATTTCCTTTGTCATCTGCGGCTTTAATAACAAATGGTTATTTCCTTCTTCACCGACGGAAGTAACCATTTTTTTAGCCACTTATTGATATACACATTTGCAAAAGCGCAACCCGTACCCAATACTGCCCCCGCTAATACGTCCGACGGATAATGTACTCCTTGATTCATCCGGGAAAAACCCACAGAACAAGCCCATAAGGCAGAAGGTGCAATAACATACCATTTCGGGTATTTTATACTCAACGAGGTGGCCAGTGAGAAAGCCGAAGCTGTATGTATAGAAGGAAATGAAGGATCACCCGGGCGTTCTTGTTCATCCACCCTATCAGGATATTTTTCAAACGGACGTTTCCTGTCAATTAATATTTTACTGCCATAAGAAACAGCGAAAGCCTCTATAACACTTGTCCCGATATACACGGCATCTTCAAACAGACCGCAATCTTTGTTGAGACCCGCATATATAGCCATACAAGTGGGTAATCCAACCACAATATAAGGAGTTGAACCGGCAATAAATTTTGATGAATGACGGATAAATTTGCTATCCAAGCTATTTATCTTATGTAACGTGTTGATATCCCAGTTCTGAGAATAACTGTTTTCTACACATACAAAGCAGAATAGAAATACAAAAAAAGCTTTCATTTTTATTCTATAATATACGTTTTTGGCAAAGATATGCTAAAATTATGAATTGAACCACGCAAAAAATGTATCTTTGTTTAGAAAGTAAAAGAAACATCAGCGATTTATGCCGACTAATTCTATCTGCGCACGATTATCTAATTGCTCTGCGTGTAAAAAGGCAACCAATGATATACTTGTTCATCGGAGCTTTATCAGAGGAAAACATTTCCCTGCAGAGAAGTGCGTTCAGAATTGTATGATTTTCATTTTAAAAGGCGAACTACTTGTCAACAGCGACGAGTATCCGGGCACAAATCTTAAAAAGGGAGACTTTATACTTCAGGCCATCAACTCAAAAATAGAATTATTAGCGCTCACTGATGTTGAATATATTGTTTTCTGGTTCAATAAACTTCCGGTAGTTTGCGAAGAGCGTTACCATGAAATAATAACCAATTCTGAAGCACCCATAACATATTCTGCATTAAAGATTAACGACAAGTTAAATCGTTTGTTGACTCAAATAACCGAGTACTTGGAAGAACACAATCCCTGCGATCAGATTATCAATTTGAAAAGTCAGGAACTGGTATTTGTCATTACTTGCTACTACCCCATTCATCAATTGAAAGCTTTTTTCTACCCCATCAGTAAATACATTGAGCATTTTCATGTTTTCGTCATGCAAAACTACCACAAAGTTAAAACCGTGGAAGAATTTGCACATTTGGGTGGATATTCTACTACCACGTTCAGACGATTATTTAAGAATATGTACGGCGAACCGGTTTATGAATGGATACTGAACCAAAAGAAAAAAGCCATTTTAGATGAGCTACAGAACACCAATCAAAAGGTTGGCGAAGTAAGCAAAAACTACGGTTTCGATAGCTTGTCGCATTTCGCTCATTTTTGTAAATCTTCCTTTGGTTATTCACCTCGCGAACTAAGAACCCGTACAGCACAGGGCGAAAAGATACAAATCAGGTAACAAGCCCTCATTATTAAGGAATTATTTCTTTAATTGCTTGCTAAATCAAGGTATTTCACGTACTTTTGCGGTTCAAACAGACAGGTAATTATGAATATATAGTTCTAACAATTAAATAATTTAAAATCAATCATTTATGTGGTTAAGTAATTCATCTGTAGGAAGGAAAGTGGTGATGAGTATCACTGGGCTCGCCCTTATCCTGTTTCTGACATTTCACATGGCGATGAATCTCGTTGCAATCATCAGTGGTGATGCTTACAACGTGGTTTGTAAGTTCCTGGGAGCTAATTGGTACGCATTAGTAGCTACTATGGGACTGGCTGCTCTTTTCGTAATCCACATTGTTTATGCATTCTGGTTAACCATTCAGAATCGCAATGCACGTGGAAGTGAACGCTATGCTGTTGTTGAAAAGCCAAAATCAGTAGAATGGGCTTCTCAAAACATGCTTGTTCTGGGTATTATTGTCATTTTGGGCTTAGCACTTCACTTGGCTAACTTCTGGTACAAAATGCAATTTAATGAAATCACAGGTGTGCTACCCGGAGTTGATCCTCACGACGGAGCTGCGCTTATCAAAGAGACATTCAGTTCTCCTGTGTTTGTAGTTCTTTATTTGTTGTGGTTAGGCGCATTGTGGTTCCATCTGACTCATGGTTTCTGGAGCTCACTTCAAACAATGGGTTGGAACAACAAAGTTTGGTTTGAACGCTGGAAGCTTGTTTCAAACATCTATTCAACTATCATTGTTGGCGGATTCGCACTTGTTGTTGTGGTGTTTTTCTTGAAATCGCTGATGTGCGGAGCTTGTTAGTAATACAAATTGTAAATCATTAAATTGTTAAAGCATTATGACTAAGATAGATTCAAAAATTCCTGAAGGCCAATTGGCTGAGAAATGGAGTAACTATAAAGCTCATCAAAAACTTGTAAACCCGGCTAACAAGCGTCGTCTGGACGTTATCGTTGTTGGTACAGGACTTGCAGGTGCATCGGCAGCAGCTTCTTTAGGCGAAATGGGATTCAAGGTTTTCAACTTTTGCATTCAAGATTCACCACGTCGTGCTCACTCAATTGCAGCGCAAGGTGGTATCAATGCTGCTAAGAATTATCAGAACGACGGTGACTCTGTTTACCGTTTATTTTACGATACGATAAAAGGAGGTGATTACCGCGCTCGCGAAGCTAACGTTTACCGTCTGGCAGAGGTTTCGAATGCCATCATTGACCAATGTGTGGCTCAAGGAGTTCCCTTTGCACGTGATTACGGTGGCACACTTGACAACCGCTCTTTCGGTGGAGCTCAGGTTTCGCGTACGTTTTATGCAAAAGGTCAGACCGGACAACAGTTGTTGTTAGGTGCTTATTCTGCATTAAGCCGTCAGGTACACAAAGGCAACGTGAAGCTTTTCACTCGCTATGAGATGCTTGATTTGGTAGTTATTGAGGGTCGTGCCCGCGGAATCATAGCTCGTAACTTGGTTACGGGAGAGATTGAAAGATTCTCTGCTCACGCTGTTGTTATTGGCACCGGAGGTTATGGAAACGCTTTCTTCCTTTCAACAAATGCGATGGGATCTAACGGTTCGGTTGCCATTCAGTGCTACAAAAAGGGAGCTTACTTTGCTAACCCTTGTTACGCACAGATTCACCCTACTTGTATCCCCGTACACGGTGACAAACAATCAAAGTTGACGTTAATGTCGGAATCACTTCGTAACGACGGACGTATCTGGGTTCCTAAAAAGTTGGAAGATGCCAAAGCTCTTCAAGCCGGAACTAAAAAAGCAACAGATATTCCTGACGAAGACCGCGATTTCTATTTGGAACGTCGTTATCCCGCATTCGGAAACTTGGTTCCACGTGATGTAGCTTCCCGTGCTGCCAAAGAACGTTGTGACGCTGGTTTCGGTGTAAACAATACAGGTTTGGCTGTATACCTTGACTTCAAGTATGCTATTGACCGTTTGGGTGAAGACGTGGTTCGTGCTCGTTATGGTAACCTTTTCGATATGTATGAAGAAATCACTGACGAGAACCCATACAAAACTCCGATGATGATTTTCCCTGCTATTCACTATACAATGGGTGGTATCTGGGTTGATTACGAATTAATGACTTCTATTCCCGGACTTTTCGCTATCGGTGAATGTAACTTCTCAGATCACGGTGCAAACCGTTTGGGAGCTTCTGCATTAATGCAAGGTTTGGCTGATGGTTATTTTGTACTTCCATATACTATACAGAACTATTTGGCAGATCAGATTCAGGTTCCACGTTTCTCTACTGATCTTCCTGAGTTTGTTGAAACAGAAAAAGCTGTTGTTGAGAAAATCAATAAGATTAAAGCTGTTAACGGCAAGCATTCTGTTGACTCAATCCACAAGAAACTAGGTCACATTATGTGGGATTTCGTAGGTATGGCTCGTACAAAAGAATCTTTGCAGAAAGCATTGGATGGAATCAAAGAGGTTAAAAAAGACTTCTGGGCTAACGTACGCATCCCCGGAGATGTAAATGAGTTAAACATAGAACTTGAAAAAGCTCTCCGCCTGTCAGACTTTATAGAAGTTGGAATGCTGATGGCTACAGACGCCTTGAATCGTGAAGAATCTTGCGGTGGTCACTTCCGTGAAGAATTCCAAACACCCGAAGGTGAGGCTCTTCGTGATGACGCAAACTTCTCTTATGTATCTTGCTGGAAATACACCGGCGAAGATTCTGCTCCTGAATTAATCAAGGAAGATCTTAACTATCAGTTTGTGAAGGTACAAACCCGTAACTATAAAGCATAACATACAATGGAAAAAAATATATCATTTACGCTCAAGGTATGGCGTCAGAAAGGCCCTAAAGCAAAAGGTGCTTTTGAAACATATCAAATGAAAGATATCCCGGGAGATACTTCATTTCTTGAAATGCTGGATATCTTAAATGAAGACCTGATTAACGAGGGAAAAGAACCGATTGTATTTGATCACGACTGTCGCGAAGGTATTTGCGGTATGTGTTCTTTATACATCAACGGACATCCTCACGGTCCTGCAACCGGTGCTACCACTTGTCAGATGTACATGCGTCGTTTCGAAGACGGAGACACAATCACTGTTGAACCTTGGCGTTCTGCAGGATTCCCTGTTATCCGTGATTTGATGGTTGACCGCACAGCGTTCGACAAAATTATGCAAGCCGGAGGATATGTGAATATCAATACCGGTGCTCCTCAAGATGCCAATGCTATACTTATATCAAAGGAAATAGCCGACGAAGCGATGGATTCAGCTTCATGTATAGGTTGTGGTGCTTGCGTTGCTGCTTGCAAGAATGGTTCGGCCATGCTGTTCCTTTCGGCTAAGGTAAGTCAGCTGGCTTTACTTCCTCAAGGAAAAGTAGAAGCAGCTCGCCGTGCAAAAGCCATGGTTTCTAAAATGGATGAATTAGGATTTGGTAACTGCACAAACACACGTGCTTGTGAAGCTGAATGTCCGAAAAACATCTCTATCAGTAATATTGCACGTTTGAATCGTGAATTTATTTCTGCCAAACTTAAAGATTAAGCTTTAATAGCGAAATCATAAATGATAATAGGAAGAGAGCTTGAATGTTCTCTTCCTATTTTTTTATAATCATGTGAGCAGTTTATATATTCCACCGGCCTGGAGCGAGATAATCCCTTTCATTTCCATTTCAAATAAAAGAGAATTCATTCGGTTAACCGGAATATCAGTGGCTACAACAAGCGAGTTGATTTGCTGGCTTCCCTCTTCCAGCTTAGACACAATAGCACATTCATCAGCGGAAAGATCGGGAAACAAAGTACGCTGAATAGCTTCAGGATTGGGAGTAGCTTTCACATCCCAACACATGGCACGTACAAAGTCCTCGGCAGATTGTATCAAAGTAGCCTTATTATCTCGAATCAGCTGATTACAACCTTTTGAATATTCATCTTCACTTCTTCCCGGAAAAGCAAAACAATCACGGTGATAACTTTCGGCTATGTCTGCCGTGATCAGCGATCCACCTTTAGCAGCCGACTCAACCACGATGGTTGCATCACAAATCCCTGCAACAATTCGGTTGCGACTAACAAAATTATATCGGTCGGGAGTCGTTCCACTCATAAACTCAGTGAGCAGTCCGCCCCGAGCAATCATATCGACAGCCGTTTTGCGATGCACCGACGGATAGATACGATCTAATCCGTGAGCCAATACCCCAATGGTAGACAAGTTATATTCCAGCGCTGCTCGGTGAGCATGAATATCAATGCCATAAGCCAATCCGCTTACAATCAGTACATCGGGAACCATCTCCACCAAATCACGCATGAAACGCAAACATAGATTTTTACCATAATCTGTTGCATGCCGGGTACCAACCAAGCTAACAGCATGCGCCGGATTCAACGAGGCATTTCCTTTATAATAAAGTGCAATAGGAGCATCATCGCACTCACGCAAGCGAGACGGATACTCTTCTTCGCCCATTGTGATACATTTCAAATGGTTTTTCACCACGAACTCATATTCCGCTTCAGCCCTAGTCAGCGCTTGCGGACAATTCAAGGCTTCAACCACCCGGGCACCTGCAACCCCTTTCATGACTTCGGGAACCTCTTTGCGGCGGTCAAAAACATCAACCGCACTTCCCATTGCCTGAATCAGGTTACGCGCCCAAACAGGTCCGATGCCTGCTATCTGAGTCAAAGCGATGCTACAAATCCGTTCCTGATCAGTCATCGTTCCTCAAATAAGGAGCAAATAACTTATCGAACACCTCACTCTGTGTGAGACGACCATTCACCACACAAACCGTATCGACTACGGCTTTTACGACTATTTTGTTATCTTCTTTTCGAAATATATCCTGATAAAAGACGTATTTGATTCCTTCTTTCTTCAGATAGAGTTTAGAAACAAACTGATCGCCACTCTTCAATGGAGTTTTAAAAGAAATCGTAATGCGCGCTACAACCGGATCGATGCCTTGAGTATGCAAATCAGCAAATGAAACACCAGCCGACAAGAGAAACTCATGACGGGTATGCTCTAAGTAATGCTGATAATTTGCATTATTCACAATACCTTGTAAATCGCACTCGTAATCACGCACCTTCAAAGTCAGTTCATAAATGTATTTGTTCATAGTATTGAGATTCTGATTAATGAAAATTATTGTTCCTTTCTTTTCTTAGCAGCCTTCAGCTCCTCCGTCAGAATTAATTTGAAAAGCTTATCACTCGGTCTTATTTTATCGGCAATCTTAAATGAGAAACGCTCGCCCTGCTTCACCTTATCAACAGGCTTCAAATCCACTCTGGCCTCATCAAGCGTAGCATAAACCGCACCGGTTGTTGGACCGGTAATCAAGATTTTATCTCCCACTTTCAATTCGGCAGCTTCAACCTGAAACTCGGCAACGCCTATGTTACTAAAATATTTAATACCCTTACCTACGTAGACTTTCTTCTCGGTAGCTTCGGAACCATAATTTTTGCTCCATTCGCCTAACCGTTGCCCCAAGTAGTATCCGTCCCAGAACCCACGGTTAAACACTGTGCGTAAACGTTCGTCCCAAGCCGCGATTTTCTCGTCGGTAAATTGCCCGTCAACACATGCCTGAATGGCCTCTTTATAACATTCAACTACCGTTTTAACGTATTCGGGACCACGCGCCCTGCCTTCAATCTTAAACACCTTCACCCCCGCGTCCATCATCTTGTTCATGAAATGAATCGTTTTAAGATCTTTGGGCGACATGATGTATTCGTTATCTATTTCCAGCTCCACATCAGTATCTTTGTCGCGCACCGTGTAGCCTCTGCGACACACCTGCATGCAAGCACCCCGATTGGCAGAACTGTTCATCTCATGCAAAGAAAGATAACATTTACCAGACACAGCCATGCACAAAGCGCCGTGACAGAACATTTCAATACGAATCAACTCCCCGTTGGGACCACATATATTCTCCTCCTTTATCTGACGATAAATTTCGGCAACCTGATCCAGATTCAATTCGCGTGCTAAGACAACAACATCTGCAAATAAAGCATAGAATTTCAGCGACTCAATATTCGTAATGTTAAGCTGAGTAGATAAATGCACCTCCTGACCGATGCTTCTGGCAAAGTTCATGACAGATACATCACTGGCAATGACAGCAGAAATGCCTGCTTCTTTGGCCGCCCGCACAATGGTGCGCATCTGCTCCATATCATTATCATAAATAATCACGTTCACCGTCAGGTAACTCTTCATGCCATGATCGTTGCACACACCGGCTATTTCACGCAAATCATCAATCGTAAAAGCGCTGGCCGAGCGCGAACGCATATTCAGGTTCTCTATACCGAAGTAAATAGAATCTGCTCCTGCCTGAATGGCAGCGGCAAGAGACTCCCGTGATCCTACAGGAGCCATTATTTCGAAGTCTTTTATCATTTTAATATCATTAAATTACTATGCACCCAAGTCCTATTAAGTCGTTTGCAGCTTGTTAGAGGTAGTTAAACAGCCCCTCACTCATATAAAACTTAAAGGTTAAGGGCACAAAGGTAGCCTTTTTTTCCTTATTTTTGCAGCCTAAACAATAGTAGATTATGAAAATTGGAAACATAGAACTAGGCGACCGTCCCATATTTCTTGCTCCGATGGAAGATGTTACCGATCCGGCCTTCCGTTTGATGTGCAAAAAATTTGGTGCAGATATGGTGTATACCGAGTTCATATCAAGCGATGCATTGATACGATTAGTTAACAAAACCACTCAAAAGCTCTCCATTTGTGATGAAGAAAGACCGGTGGCTATACAAATATACGGTAGAGAAACGGACGCAATGGTTGGCGCAGCCCAAATTGCCGAAGCGGCTTGTCCCGATATTCTGGATATTAACTTTGGCTGTCCGGTCAAAAAGGTAGCCGGAAAGGGAGCCGGATCGGGCATGTTGCAAAACGTACCTAAAATGTTGGAAATAACCCGAGCTGTAGTCGAAGCCGTTAAGGTTCCTGTTACCGTAAAAACGCGTTTGGGATGGGATGCCAACAGTAAGATCATTGTTGACCTTGCCGAAAGACTTCAAGATTGTGGCATTGCAGCCTTAACCATTCACGGACGCACGCGGGCACAGATGTATACGGGTGAGGCCGACTGGACCTTGATAGGTGACGTGAAGAACAACCCTCGTATGCACATTCCCATTATAGGAAATGGTGACGTAACCACGCCGCAACGCGCCAAGGAATGCTTTGATAAATATGGAGTAGATGCCGTCATGATTGGTCGTGGCAGCATTGGCCGTCCGTGGATATTCAAGGAAATAAAGCATTACCTGGAAACCGGCGAAGAGCTCACGTCTTTATCTTTCGAATGGAAAATGCAGGTTTTGCGTGAAGAAGTATTAAACAGCGTGGAACGTTTGGATGAGAGAAGGGGCATTGTTCACATTCGTCGACACCTGGCAGCGACTCCTTTATTTAAAGGCATACCCAACTTCAGGGAAACACGCATTGCCATGCTACGCACCGAATCGGTAAAAGAACTTTTCGAGATCTTTGAAACGATAAAACCCACCGAAGTAAGCGAGTAAACGATGTATTGAAGTCCCCATAGCCTATATTCTTATGCAAGATAGAATATAGGTTATGGGGCTTTACATCTATTGTTATTGAGGTTCAGGTGCTATGTGGCCCGGCTGATACTTGAACATTGGAACGGCAAACCACTTCTTAAACATCTTGGTTACCAATATATATAGCATAAAGGCAGAAACGAAACCTGCTATAGAATCGATGAGATAATGTGCCTGAATATACACTGTAGCTCCGCAAAGTAATACATAGAAAGGCAACAGGAAGCCAAATAGTTTCTTGCTGGCACGCCAGGACATAATCATCAGGATGGTAGAAATTCCCACATGCGAACTGGGAAAGGCCGCTGTTGGACGCTCGCCTACTTGCTGAGAAGCTTCAACCAGATTATAGAAAAAGCCGTGTTCATAGCCCGGTCCCGGAAGCAACTCTACGTGATGATTAAAATAGTCGCCAATGGAAGGGAAAATGCCTTTAGCTACATTGTCGGCACCAATAGCCGGGAAATAAAATTGCGGACCGGCCACCGGCACAAATATATAAATAAGGTAATAGACAAAAAACGATGTCACCAGAACAAACGAAAGCTTTTCGAATAACTCAAAACGAAAAACAAAATAGTACATCGCTACAATTAAAATCATGGGATAATAAGCGAAGTATCCCATATTAAAAGGTTCGCTCACCCACATCTGGGGCAGATAGTAATTAAACATCACAGCCGGCTGACAACCAAACAACCATTGTTCTGCAGAGGCAAACAGGTGATCCAGGTTAGGAAACACCCTGTTGAACTCAAAGGTATCAGGATACCAATAAGACAGCAAGCTCATTTGTACAGCCATTCGGATGAAAGCTGTCATCTTACAAGGAGCCAGCCTGTAAAGATACATCAGCAAAAAGGTTACTCCTGCTATGACAGCTCTTTCGGTTAACATAACAAGCGGGTGGTCCATTCTTTGGAAGATGAAAAGTATCAAAACGGAGGTTAGCAGATTATAGATCAGTGTAACCTTCTCAACAGCAAACAACCCTTTGCGGGAGTTTACCCTAGTAAATAAGTTTAAAGCCATCCTTCTTTCTTATACCAAGCAATTGTCTCTTTGACACCTTTCTGTAAATCGAACTCGGGTTTGTAACCCAGTTCATTAACCAGCGGAGTAATATCACATTGCCAGTTCCTTTGTTTCATTATTTTAAATTTGTCCGAATTAAGCGTACTACTCTTGCCAGAGATACCTGCAAAAAATTCAGCGAGCAAAGATATAACTTTTAAAATTATTAATGGACATTTAATACGTATTACAAAAGAAATACATAATTCTTTCTGAATTAATTCGGAAAAAGTGCGACTACTGTACACCTTGCCGTCCGATAAAAAATAGCTTCGTTGCTTCACACCCTTCTCAATAGCCAGAAAAACAGCCTGCACTATGTCTTTCACATATATAAAAGTCAGATCCTGCTTCTTATAGCCCACTGAAAAGTCAAGATGTTTTTTAATGGATTGGGCCATCATGAAATAATCTCTCTCACGCGGACCGTACACACCCGTTGGGCGTAGAATAACATAAGGAAAATCGGGTAATTGCTGCAAATGTTGTTCCGCCTTCAGCTTACTCATTCCGTAAGCCGTATTGGGTTGGGGCTTATCTTGTTCCACAATAGGCTGGTACGTTTCTTCGTGAATAGGGCCAAATACACTCAGCGTACTGATATGTATAAACTGTGTAGGAACCATTTCCAGCTCACAAAGCAAATCAACAAACCGCTTGGTTTGCCAATAATTCACCCGGTCAAAGTCAGACTGATGAACACATTTGGTTACACCGGCACAATGAACAATATAATCAAATCCGCCTTCCTGTTGCTTAAACAAAAGAAGCTGCTCTCTGAGCTTGTCAGAATCATCAAAATCAAACGAGATAAAATGCAATTCCTCCTGTTTCAAATAGGCCTTACTGCTTGTGGGTCTCACACCTGCCCATACAGACAAGCCTTTTTTCAGAGCTTCTTCCACAATAAAACTACCGATGAAACCGCTCGCTCCTGTAACCAAAATATTCTTCATCAACCGATTCTTTTAATAAAAACGCTTACAAAGATAAACATTAATCAAATTATTGGGCCGTTTTCCCCCTATTTTGAGAGAAAACGGCAAGTTTTAGTTCAATTCAGAACCATCGAAAACAATATTTTGTTTACTTTGTACAAGCAAGTTATTTAAAAGATTTACACATGGCAAAAAATAAAGAGAAAAAAGCCGGTAAACGAATGAAGAAAAAAGATCTGGTGAACATACTGATGAACTTTTTTCATAGCAAACCGACGGAAGCACTGAGTCTGAAATTTATTTTCTCAGAGCTTAAAATGACTACTCATCCCCTTAAAATGCTCTGCATTGATATATTAAACGAGTTGAAAGACGGCGACTACATAACCGAAGTTGACAAAAACAAATTCCGGTTAAATGACCACGGCAAAGAACTGACCGGTACTTTTCAACGCAAAAGCAATGGTAAGAACTCGTTTATACCCGATGAAGGAGGCGATCCGATATTCATAGCCGAACGAAATTCGGCCCACGCCATGAATAACGACAAAGTAAAAATCGTTTTTTATGCCAAGCGCAAAAACCATGACGCAGAGGGTGAGGTGGTTGAAATACTCGAACGTGCCAACGATACATTTGTAGGAACATTGGAGGTTGCCAACTCTTATGCATTCCTTGTTACCGAAAACCGCACATTAGCCAACGACATCTTCATTCCGAAAGAAAAGTTGAAAGGCGGAAAGACCGGCGACAAAGCTGTTGTTAAAATAGTAGAGTGGCCAGACAAAGCCAAGAACCCCATAGGACAAGTCATTGACATCCTGGGAAAAGCCGGTGATAATACCACCGAGATGCACGCCATCTTAGCTGAATTTGGACTGCCATACGTATATCCGGAGGCTGTTGAAAAAGCAGCAGACAAAATTCCTGCCGAAATCTCGGAAGAGGAAATTGCCCGAAGAGAAGATTTCAGGAAGGTAACTACCTTCACCATAGACCCCAAAGACGCCAAAGACTTTGACGATGCACTATCCATACGCTCCATCAAAGAGGGATTATGGGAAGTGGGAGTGCACATTGCCGATGTAACCCATTATGTTCAGGAAGGAAGCATCATCGACAAAGAAGCAGAAAAAAGAGCCACTTCGGTGTATTTGGTTGACCGCACAATTCCCATGTTACCGGAGCGTCTTTGTAACTTTATCTGCTCGTTGAGGCCCAACGAAGAGAAGTTATCGTATTCTGTAATATTCGATATCACCGAAAAAGGCGAGGTGAAGAACTCCAGAATCGTTCACACCGTTATTAACTCTGACCGCCGCTTTACGTACGAAGAGGCACAGCAAATTATAGAAACCAAAGAGGGCGATTTTAAAGAAGAAGTGCTGATGCTCGACAAGATTGCCAAAGCGCTAAGGGATAAACGATTCTCATCGGGAGCCATTAATTTTGACCGTTATGAGGTTAAATTCGAAATAGACGATAAAGGAAAACCGGTAAGCGTTTACTTCAAAGAGTCAAAAGATGCCAATAAACTGGTTGAGGAGTTCATGTTGCTCGCCAACAAAACCGTAGCAGAAGAAATAGGAAAAGTACCCAGAAATAAAAAAGCAAAAGTCTTTCCCTATCGAATTCATGACCTTCCCGATCCTGAAAAGTTGGACAACCTAGCACAGTTCATCGCCCGTTTTGGTTACAAACTACGCACATCAGGAACCAAAAGCGATGTGTCGAAATCAATTAATCATCTGTTGGATGACATTCAAGGAAAAAAGGAGGAGAACTTAATAGAGACAGTTTCTATCAGAGCCATGCAGAAGGCTCGCTATTCTACCCATAACATTGGGCATTACGGACTGGCATTTGAATACTATACTCATTTCACCTCTCCTATCCGTCGTTTTCCGGATATGATGGTGCATCGCCTGTTAACGAAATATGCAGAAGGTGGAAGAAGCGTATTAGAAAGCAAATACGAAGATCTGTGTGAACATAGTTCAAACATGGAACAAATTGCTGCCAATGCCGAACGAGCATCTATTAAATACAAACAAGTAGAGTTCATGAGTGAGCGTTTGGGACAAATCTTCGACGGAGTTATTTCGGGAGTTACCGAATGGGGACTCTACGTGGAACTCAACGAAAACAAATGCGAAGGAATGATCCCTATGCGCGATCTGGACGATGATTACTATGAGTTTGATGAAAAGAACTACTGTTTGCGAGGAAGAAGGAAGAACCGTATGTACAGCTTGGGCGATGCCATAACAGTGAAAGTTGCCCGTGCCAATTTGGAGAAAAAGCAGTTGGATTTTGCATTGGTAGAAGAAAAGAGATAATGAAGACAATTATTATTGAAGACAAAGAAAGAGTTGAAGAGATTATTTCACGCTGTGACATTTGCTATGTGGGTATTACCGACCTGGAAGGTGATCCGTACGTTATCCCGATGAATTTCGGGTATCAGGATGGAGTTATCTATCTCCATTCGGGGCCTACCGGCAGCTCCATTGATATGCTCAACAAAAACAATAAGGTATGTATCACTTTCAGCATTGATCACGAATTGGTATTTCAACATCCGCAAGTAGCTTGTAGCTACCGGATGAAAGCAAAGAGTGTGATATGCAGAGGAAAGGTGGGCTTTATTGAAGACTTAGATGAAAAGCGACAGGCGTTGGATATCATCATGAAGCATTACATAGACCGTGAATTCATCTACTCTGATCCTGCCGTTAAGAACGTCAAAATATGGGAGATTCCTATTGATCAGGTCAGTGCTAAAGAATATGCGGTTCCGCATTATAAGCAATAGCAAACCGGCTTTATTTTATTTTGCTCGTTGCAAAACTTCATATACACCCGGGTGTACAGATGTTGTACACCCGGGTGTATAGTATCTGTACATGGGGGTGTACAAAGTGTGTACACCCGGGTGGAGACGAGAATTGTTCACCAGCAAAATAAATCGCATAAGCAGGCTGGTTGGACGTACCCCGCTCAAATTAAAATACGAGCCTCTCTTCAAACAGAGGGGCTCGTAAAACCAACAAACAAATAAAGAGGAAAAAAGAACTAAATACTATAATGGATATTCCTCGAATGCGTAAAGAATAGTTGATAAATAACGTTCACCTGTATCAGGCAATAAAGCAACAATCGTTTTACCTTCATATTCAGGCAGTTTAGCCAACTCGGCTGCCGCCCATACAGCAGCTCCGGAAGAGATTCCAACTAACAATCCTTCTTTTGCAGCTAGCTCGCGACTGGTACGAATGGCATCATCATTCTGAACTTGTTTGATTAAATCAACCACTGCCGGGTTATAAGTCTTGGGAATAAATCCCGCACCTATTCCCTGTATTTTATGCGGTCCGGGATTTCCTCCTGAAAGCACAGGAGAGTCGGCCGGTTCAACAGCAACAATCTGCACAGCCGGGTTGTGTCGTTTCAAAGCCGCTCCTACGCCGCTAACAGTACCTCCTGTACCTACACCAGCCACAAACACATCAACCAGACCGTCGGTATCATTCCATATCTCTTCACCGGTTGTTTTTTCATGAATGGCAGGGTTGGCAGGGTTCTCAAACTGTTGCAGAATAATTGAATCGGGAGTTTCCTCACGAAGTTCTTCTGCTCTGGCAATAGCACCTTTCATGCCATTGGCACCGGGCGTGAGCACTAAATGGGCGCCAAATGCTTTTAGAAGATTACGTCGCTCCACGCTCATGGTATCGGGCATCGTCAAGATAAGCTTGTATCCTTTTGCAGCTGATGCAAAAGCCAGTCCGATTCCGGTATTGCCACTGGTAGGTTCAATGATTGTCACGCCGGGTTTTAAAATACCTTTGGCTTCAGCATCTTCAATCATGGCCAAAGCAATACGTTCTTTCACACAGCCTACCGGATTGAAGCTCTCGAGTTTCACTACCAATTTGGCCTTCAGACCTTTACTGGCACTGTAATTTCCAATCTCTAACAAAGGAGTATTTCCTACTAAGTCAGTCAATTTTTTCGCAATCTTTCCCATATCTATCATTATTTAAATTTTTATCTTTTAATGTTGATACAAAGATATGAGTTATTTAATACATCATAAATACCACAAGTATGGTAAATTTATACTATAAAAATGCGATAAGAAACAACTCGCTATAAATATATGCACATAGTTTAATTGTAATATCCCCAATAATTCTTACCTTTGCCGATAACATTAACCGAGGATATCATAATGAGTCCATTAAACTTCACCCACATCCTGACACAGGCAGTCGATGAGCTTTCGGAAAGCGAATCATACCAAGGACTGTTTCACCAGCACAAGGACGGCGAGCCATTGCCTTCAGCACGCGTATTGTGTGATATCATTGAATTGGCCCGTTCCATCCTTTTTCCGGGTTATTATGGAAATTCTACAGTAAATAGCCGCACTTTAAAGTACCACATCGGGGTAAACACAGAAAAGCTTTTTGATCTTCTATCGGAGCAAATTCTGGCTGGATTATGCTTTGAGGGAGGAGATGATTGTCGTGGATGCACAACTAAACAACGTGAAGACGCATCGCGCATGGCGGCCAAATTCATAAGCAGACTACCTTACTTGAGGAAGAAACTGGCAACGGATGTTGAAGCGGCGTACAACGGCGACCCTGCTGCTCATAGTTTTGGTGAAGTTATTTTCTGCTATCCGGCCATTAAAGCAATCAGCAATTACCGCATTGCTCATGAACTGTTGCTTTTAGGGGTTCCTTTAATTCCCCGAATCATAACTGAAATGGCTCATAGCGAAACCGGAATAGATATTCATCCGGCTGCCGAAATTGGTGACCATTTTGCCATAGATCACGGCACCGGTGTTGTGATAGGGGCAACCAGTATCATCGGAAACAATGTAAAACTATACCAAGGGGTGACTTTAGGTGCCAAAAGCTTTCCGCTGGATGAAGAGGGAAAGCCCATCAAGGGAATTCCCCGTCACCCAATTTTGGAAGACAATGTTATTGTTTATTCCAACGCAACAATATTAGGGCGCATTACCGTGGGACGTGATGCTACCGTGGGAGGAAATATATGGGTAACGGAAGATGTACCTCCCAGATCAAGAATCGTACAAACAAAAGCAAAAAAGTAATTGTTCGCTGACGAACAGTTCTTATATTTATAATTTTAGTAACAACGTAAATATCACTAATGAGCGAATCCTTTGAAATGATTGCTAAAACTTTCCAGGGTCTGGAAGAGGTACTGGCAGAAGAGTTAACAGCACTAGGAGCAAACGACGTAGCAATCGGACGACGTATGGTGTCTTTCAGCGGTAACAAAGAAATGCTTTATAAAGCTAATTTTTGCTTGCGTACAGCCATCCGAATTTTAAAACCTATCAAAAGCTTCACCGCCAAGAATGCAGACGAGGTGTACGAACAGGTTAAGGGCTTCCCTTGGAAAGATATTTTAGATGAAAACAAAACCTTTGCTGTTGATGCAGTAGTCTTCAGCGACGAGTTTCGTCATTCTAAATTCGTTTCCTATAAGGTAAAAGATGCAATAGTAGATTATTTCCGTGACTTAAACGGAAAGAGACCTTCTGTACGTATTAACAAACCCGACGTATTGATTAACATTCATATTGCACAATCACATTGCACGCTTTCTCTTGACTCATCGGGCGAATCGCTTCACAGAAGAGGATACCGCCAAGAGGCTGTTGAAGCTCCGTTGAATGAGGTATTGGCTGCCGGAATGGTATTGATGAGTGGTTGGAAAGGGGAATGCGATTTAATAGACCCTATGTGCGGCTCGGGCACCATTCCCATTGAAGCGGCACTAATAGCCCGTAACATTGCACCGGGCGTTTTTAGAAAAGAGTTTGCCTTTGAAAAATGGGTGGATTTCGATCAGGATTTGTTTGACTCAATATACAACGATGATAGCCAGGAGCGTGAGTTCAACCATAAGATATATGGATATGATAACAATCCGAATGCTCATGACATAGCGATACACAACGTAAAGGCTGCGGGAGTTTCGAAAGACGTGGTATTAAAGCTACAGCCTTTCCAGCAGTTTGAGCAACCAAAAGAGAAGTCGATGATCATAATGAACCCTCCTTATGGTGAACGTATCTCAACCAAGGATTTATTAGGGTTGTATCAAATGATTGGCGAACGTCTGAAACATGCTTTCTGTGACAACGACGCATGGATATTAAGTTACCGTGAAGAGTGTTTCGACCAAATCGGGTTAAAACCCAGTCGTAAAGTACCTCTTTTCAATGGAGCATTAGAATGTGAATTCAGAAAATACCAGATATTTGGAGGTAAATACAAGGAGTTCAAGAAGGAAAGCAATGAGAAACAAGGCTCACATACTTTCCGTAGAAACAAAGAAAGATAAGATTATATGGCCTGTTTATTGAAAAATGCCGGTACGTATGTAAGGTTACTACTGGTTTTGCAAACTTTATTTTTTACTTCTTTCATGACGGCACAAAATAATCCGAAACCTACTTTAGAGGATTTAATTCCGGGAGGAGCAACTTACCGCTACCCGGAAAATATTTACGGTGTGCAATGGAAGGGTGACCTTTGTGTTCTACCGGATATTGAAAACCTGAAAGTGGTTTCACCCAATAACGGAAAGGAAGTTGTAATTGCTACTAAAACAGAAGTCAACCAACTGCTTGAATCAATGCAATTGGGAAAGATTCAACATTTTTATAACATTGAATTTCCTTATTCCGATCATAAAGAATTGAGTTCCTATATGCTGGTTACAACCTCCGGTTATCGTGTTTTAGTAGACATAAATAGCAAGGAAATTAAATGGAGCCAGCCACGAAAGGAAAATGCAAGTAACGAGGATTGGGAGAAACAAAGCAGGTCACTTGCCTATACTTTAGACAACAATCTGTACGTTACTACTGCCGATGGCAGCACCAGAACTGTAACTAAAGAAGAAAAAGGAATTGTTTGCGGACAGTCTGTACACCGCAATGAGTTTGGCATCAGCAAAGGGACGTTCTGGAGTCCTAAAGGTAGTCTGCTGGCATTTTACCGCATGGATGAACGCATGGTGACAGAGTATCCGCTGGTCGACATTACCGCACGAGTGGGTACAGTCAACAACGTACGTTATCCCATGGCAGGAATGACCAGCCATCAGGTAACCGTTGGTATTTACAATCCTCAAACGGATAAAAGTATTTACCTCCAGACAGGCGACCCGACTAATCGATATTTCACAAACATCAGTTGGTCACCCGACGAAAAAAGTCTTTATTTAATTGAGCTTAACCGGGATCAAAACCACGCCAAACTTTGCGAGTACAACGCACAAACGGGCGCGCTCATTCAAACGCTTTTCGAAGAGAGACATCCTAAGTACGTTGAGCCTCAGCATCCCATTGTTTTTCTGCCTTGGAATAGCAACGAGTTTATTTATCAAAGTCAAAAAGACGGCTTTAACCACTTGTATTTGTACAACAGACAAGGGAAACAGCTAAAACAACTCACTTCGGGTAAATGGCTGGTTAAAGAATTAATAGGATTTGATGAGACAAATAAATATGTATTCTTCACCAGCACTGAACTATCTCCGCTACAAGAAAACATTTATCGTTTGGACGTCAAAAGCGGAAAGCGCATACTTATTGGCAATAAAGAAGGAGTGCATGCTGCCATACTCAGTCGCTCGGGCAAGTACTTGATTGACCGCTATTCATCAACATCGGTTCCAAGAAGCATCAACCTGATCGATATCAAAACTAATAAAAGCATCAACCTGCTTACAGCGGCCAATCCATTCGAAGGATTTGTGATGCCAACCATTGAAGTCGGTACTATTAAAGCAGCTGACGAGCAGACTGATTTGTATTACCGCATGGTCAAACCAAGTAATTTTGACCCGTCGTTAAAATATCCGGTAATTGTATATGTGTACGGAGGACCGCATGCGCAAATGATCACTAATGCTTGGCAAAACAGTGCCAGGGGGTGGGATATTTATATGGCAAACAAAGGCTACATTGTGTTCACGCTTGATAACCGAGGCAGTGATAACCGGGGACTGGAATTTGAAAATTGTACATTCCGCCACTTAGGCATTGAAGAGGGAAAAGATCAGGTGAAAGGAGTTCAATTCCTGAAAAGCCTGCCCTATATAGACGGCAACCGCATTGGAGTGCATGGATGGAGTTTCGGCGGACATATGACTACTGCCCTGCTCCTTCGTTACCCAGATATATTCAAAACAGGCGTGGCCGGTGGTCCCGTTATTGATTGGTCGTATTACGAAGTAATGTACGGTGAAAGATATATGGATACGCCCGGCAGCAATCCTGAGGGTTACCAAACTTGTAACTTGAAAAATCTGGCAGGCAATCTGAAAGGACATTTATTGATTATACACGATGACCATGATGATACTTGCGTGCCACAGCATACCCTTTCATTCATGAAAGCATGCATTGATGCACGTACTTATCCAGATTTGTTTATTTATCCCGGCCACAAACATAACGTTGCCGGTAGAGATCGCGTTCATTTACATGAGAAAATTACGCGATATTTTGAAGACAACCTGTAAAATTAACAACAAATAAACAGCTAATTATGAAAGTGTTATTATTAGGTTCAGGAGGTAGGGAACATGCAATGGCATGGAAAATAGCCCAAAGCCCCAGAGTGAAGAAGCTCTACATTGCACCTGGAAACGCGGGAACAGCAACGGTTGGAGAAAACGTTAACATTAAAGCAACCGACTTCGAAGCATTGAAGGTTTTTGCCCTTGAAAGGGAGGTCAATATGATTGTAGTGGGTCCTGAAGATCCGTTGGTACAAGGAATATTTGATTTCTTTAAAGGAGACATAGCCTTGCAACACATTGCGATAATAGGTCCTTCTATGAAGGGAGCACAACTAGAAGGCAGTAAAGAGTTTGCCAAAGGATTCATGGAACGTCATAACATTCCTACGGCCCGTTATAAAAGTATTACTACAGAAACGCTTGAAGAAGGATTCGAGTTTCTGGAAACATTGACTGCTCCTTATGTACTCAAAGCAGACGGACTTTGCGCCGGCAAGGGGGTACTTATCCTGTCAACACTGGAGGAAGCTAAAAGTGAACTACAAAACATGTTAAGTGGCATGTTTGGACAAGCAAGCAATACCGTTGTTATTGAGGAATTTTTAAGTGGCATCGAGTGTTCTGTATTTGTTCTGACTGATAGTGAACATTATAAAATATTACCCGTAGCTAAAGACTATAAACGAATTGGCGAAGGAGACAAAGGACTTAATACCGGAGGCATGGGCAGTGTTTCTCCTGTACCATTTGCCGATGAAGTCTTCATGGAGAAAGTTCGCGAACGCATCATCGAACCTACTATTGATGGTCTGAGGGAAGAAGGCATTCTTTATAAAGGCTTCATCTTTATCGGACTGATCAACGTGGAAGGCGAACCCATGGTGATAGAATATAATGTTCGCATGGGTGATCCTGAAACAGAGAGTGTCATGTTAAGAATACAAAGTGACATCATTGACTTGTTCGAAGGCGTATACCGGGTAAATCTTGATACGAAAGAACTAATTATTGACCCTCGCACAGCGGCTTGTGTTATGCTGGTAAGTGGTGGATATCCCGAAGAGTACCGCAAAGGATACCCGATAACTGGATTCAACTTGGCCGAAACAACAGACAGCTTACTTTTCCATGCTGGAACAACTGTAAAAGAGGGACGCATTGTAACTGATGGTGGTCGTGTTATTGCTATCTCTTCTTATGGGGATTCAAAAGAAGAAGCCTTGGAAAAATGCTACAAAGTAGCTGATATGATTAGTTTTGAAAAGAAAAACTACCGACGCGACATCGGATTCGATTTATAGTGAGAAAAAACTATCTACAAAAAAGAGTGACGGCGGGAAGGTTTACCTTACCCGTCGCCATTATTATATCCATTGTCTGCTGGACAATGACATCTATTCTGTTGCCTGATTTACCAAAACCAGAAGCTGAATACTCCTTATTAAGTTATCTGAAGGTTAACCACCTTTCTGAAAACATAGCTTTGGCTTTAAGCTTATTTATTTTTGCTTTTATAGGATATTCGCTGATTATTCTTAATAATGCATTTGGTATTATACGCATGCGGGCCTCTGTGCAAACTTCATTTTATTTCTTATTTACAGCTGTTATACCAGGCTTACATCAATTTCATGCCGGCGATATAGCAGCTCTTGCAACACTCATTTCTATTTATTTTTTGTTTAAGAGCTACCAGAATCACTATTCATCGGCACAGATCTTTCATTCATTCGCATTTCTTGGAATAGGAAGTCTTGCTTTCCCGCAACTCACATTCTTTATTCCCGTTTGGTTCATTAGTGCATACAACTTTCAGTCTTTGAATATAAGAAGCTTTTTTGCCGCTATCATTGGCTGGAGTCTTCCTTTCTGGTTTCTATTAGGGCATGCTTACTACCATAATGAAATGAGCCTGTTTTACAAACCATTTCATGACATGATTACTTTTCAGCCAGTAAATTATAAAGAAGTTCCACTTACCAACGTGATTGTTACAGGTTTTATGTTTCTGCTTTATGTGGTAAGCTCTATTAATAGTTTTGCCACTAGTTACCAAGATAAAATACGCACTCGATCATATTTGCGTTTCTTTATTCTTCTGAATTTTTTTATTTTCATATTTATTCTTCTCCAGCCATCGCATTTCTTGTGCCTATTATCCTTGTTACTTACGGGGTCAAGCATATTAGCCGGACATTTGTTCGCATTGACAAACAACAGACTTTCAAATCTGTTTTTCATCTTTACATCAATAGCAATGGTTGCACTATACATTTTGAATACATGGATGCTATTATAGACAGTGTTACACAAATACTAATCGATTGGGGGTACAGCGGGTTATTTATATCTGCTCTGTTAGCCGGTAGCGTTTTACCATTCAGTTCTGAGCTTGTTCTTTTTGCAGTAATTCACGCTGGTCTTAACCCTATAGGCTGTATCATTGCCGCAACAACAGGAAATACAGTCGGTGGAATGACGTGTTATCTGTTAGGCCATTTAGGTAAAATTGAATGGATAGAGAAATATATGAAAGTTAAAAAAGAAAAGATTGACAAGATGCAGCAATTCCTTCATGGAAAAGGTGCACTGATGGCATTCTTTGCCTTTTTACCCTTTTTCGGAGAAGTTATATCAATCGCATTGGGCTATATGCGAAGCAATGTATGGCTGACCGTTGCTTCAATGTTTATTGGTAAACTTGTACGTTACCTCGTTATATTATATATCCTGAATAGTGCATACGAAATGCTTATTTAGCTTGGTGAACAATAATGTGTAAAGATCAAATAACATATCAAAGAAAAACCGAAGTTACTGCCGACGGAAGTAAGACTTTATATATACCCGAGATGGATGAACATTATCATTCTATTAAAGGTGCGGAGACTGAATCCCGGCACATTTTCCTTGAGATGGGATTCAATCAATGCAAACAAGATACTATTAAAGTCTTGGAAATAGGATTTGGCACAGGATTGAATGCTTATCTTACACTGCGTACGGCTGAAGAAAAGCAAAAAAAGGTAAACTATTATAGCATAGAACTTTACCCTCTTTCGTGGGAAACGGTAAAAGCACTTAATTACAGCGAAGAGGCCGATTTTCGAGCCTTGCATATCTGTGAGTGGAACAAACAAGTTGCGATAAAAGAAAAATTCCACTTATACAAATGGGAGGTTGATTTTACCAAGGAAGATTTTGTTATCGGACTTAAAGAAAAGGGGCCGTTCGACTTAATTTATTTTGATGCATTTGCTCCCGAAAAACAACCTGAAATGTGGAACGATCAACTATTCAAGCTTTTATATGTTAATATGAACAAAGGGGGAGTTCTAACTACGTATTGTGCAAAAGGGATGGTGCGTCGTATGTTACAGTCGGTTGGTTTTATAGTTGAGCGTCTGCCTGGCCCCCCCGAGGGAAAACGAGAAATATTAAGAGCTACAAAATTTTAGTAGCCTCAGAATAATAACAACTAAAGTGATGAAAAGATATCTAACACTTTTTTATGTATTGTTGCTGGTTCTTTTATCGGCATGCAACGGTAAGTCTTCACAAAAAGAAGAAAATAAACGTTTAATCATGGTAACAATGGAGCCTCAACGTTACTTCACAGAAGCCATAGCCGGAGATAAATTTCTGGTAGAGAGTATGGTACCCAAAGGAAGTAGCCCGGAAACTTACGACCCTACTCCACAGCAGCTTACCCGGTTGAGTAAAAGTGAAGCTTACCTAAGGATAGGGCATATCGGATTCGAGCAATCGTGGATGGATAGACTTACCGACAATGCGCCACACATGCAAATTTTTGACACTTCGAAAGGAGTAGAACTGATTCATGGAGAAGGTCATAATCACGGTGATCATTTCCATGCAGGAGGAGTAGATCCTCATATTTGGAATTCTATTTCAAATGCCCGCATTATTGCAAAGAATACTTTTCAAGCGCTAATAACACTCGATAAGACAAATGAAAATTACTACTTGCATCGTTATGACTCATTATGCAAAGTAATCAACCGTACTGATAGTGTTATTAATAACATCTTCCAAACACGTAAAGCCGATCATGCTTTCATGATTTATCATCCGGCTCTTTCCTACTTTGCACGTGACTACGGGTTGCATCAAATCTGCATCGAAGAAGAAGGTAAAGAACCCTCACCTGCACATCTACGTGATTTAATAGAAATTTGCAAGGAAGAAGAGGTGCGAATTATATTTGTACAGCCAGAGTTTGACCGTCGCAATGCTGAAATAATTGCCAAACAGACAAATACCAACATCGTAGATGTTAATCCTTTGTCGTACAATTGGGAAAAAGAAATGATTCACATTGCTAATTCATTATGCAAATGAACGAAAATCAGCCAATCATGATTCAGATTGAGTCGTTGTCTGCTGCTTACGAGAATCGGATAGTATTACGCGATGTCAATCTATCAATCTATGAGAAAGATTTTTTGGGTATCATTGGCCCCAATGGTGGTGGTAAAACAACTTTAATAAAAACCATATTGGGACTGATCAAACCTGTTATGGGAAATATACAGTTTTACAGAAATGGCCAGCCTGCAGAATCAATTACCATGGGGTATCTACCTCAGTATAACAGCATTGACCGAAAGTTCCCCATTTCCGTAGAAGAGGTTATATTATCAGGTTTAAGTGGAAAAAAAGCACTTATCGGTAAATTTAGCCGTGAACATCATGCCAAAGTACACACAGTCGTTAAACGAATGGGATTACAAGGTCTTGAAAAAAGAGCCATCGGTCAATTAAGTGGTGGACAGTTACAACGTGCATTATTAGGCAGAGCCATTGTCTCAGATCCCCAGTTAGTTATCTTAGATGAGCCCAGTACATATATTGATAAACAGTTTGAAGCCCGTCTATATGAATTGCTCAATGAAATTAATCAAGAATGTGCTATCATTCTGGTAAGCCATGATATTGGTACCGTTCTTCAGAATGTAAAGTCTATTGCTTGTGTGAATGAAACAGTAGATTATCATCCCGATACCGGAATTACAACCGAGTGGCTAGAACGTAATTTTCATTGTCCGATAGAGATTGTGGGACATGGCACATTACCGCATCGAGTGCTTGGAAAACACGAACACTGAGAAGTTAGAGTTTCTTAATTAGACAATGAAACACCTAATTCTTTACGCATCATTGTTCATTGTTCACTTAAATCACTATCTTTGCCACTTGTAACATGTTAATTAACAAACATCTTCAGTTTAATGAAACAGTACAAAACCGTCAATAACCTAGCGGGATGGATTACATTCTTGATCGCTGCAACTGTCTATTGCCTAACAATAGAGCCAACTGCAAGTTTTTGGGATTGTCCCGAGTTTATTACTACAGGCTACAAGCTTGAAGTGGGACACCCGCCCGGCGCCCCCTTTTTCATGCTCACAGCCAACTTATTCACTCAGTTTGTCAGTGATCCTGCCCAAGTAGCCAAGATGGTTAATTACATGAGTGCTCTTATGAGCGCTGCCTGTATACTTTTCCTTTTTTGGAGTATTACCCATCTGGTTCGTAAACTAGTAGTTAAAGACGAAGAAAATATTACTACCAGCCAATTAATAACAATCATAGGTTCAGGGTTAGTAGGAGCATTGGTATACACATTCAGCGACACGTTTTGGTTTAGTGCCGTAGAAGGTGAAGTGTATGCTTTTTCATCTCTGTTCACAGCCCTGGTCTTCTGGCTTATTTTGAAATGGGAAGATGTGGCCGACCAACCTCATTCTGATCGTTGGATTATATTAATAGCTTATCTCACTGGTTTAAGCATTGGTGTGCACTTACTTAATTTACTTTGCTTACCTGCCATTGTACTAGTATATTATTACAAAAAGAATCCTCAAGCCAATGCCAAAGGAAGTCTTTTAGCATTACTTGGATCTGGCCTATTGGTAGCTGCAGTTCTTTATGGAATTGTACCCGGAGTAGTAAAAGTGGGTGGATGGTTTGAATTGCTTTTTGTCAATAGCATGGGAATGCCATTTAACACAGGCGTTATTTTCTATATCATAATTCTCGCAGCAGCAATTATATGGGGTGTTTACGAAAGTTACACTGAAAGAAGTCGTAAACGCATGAATCTTTCTTTTCTCTTAACCGTAGCACTGCTTGGCATTCCTTTTTACGGGCATGGAATTAGTAGCATTCTCATTGGATTGGTAGTTCTTGCAGCCTTAGCAGCCTATTTGTTTGCCAGCAAGCTCAATACAAAATATCAGATTAGCTCACGAACCATGAATACCGCTTTGTTAAGCATCATGATGATCATGATTGGATATTCATCGTATGCACTGATTGTTATACGTTCTACAGCCAACACGCCGATGGATCAGAATTCTCCTGAAGACATTTTTACGTTAGGAGAATACCTGGGACGTGAACAATACGGTACCCGGCCATTATTTTACGGACCAGCTTTCTCTTCACGCGTAGCTCTTGACAAAGAGGATGGTTATTGTGTTCCCCGCGAAGCTGAAAGCACAACCAAATATGTACGAAAAGAAAAGAAATCAGCTGAAGAAAAAGACTCATACGTTGAGATTCCCGGCCGCGTGGAATATGAGTATGCACAGAACATGATATTTCCACGTATGTATAGCAGCCAACATGCCAATCAATACAAACAATGGATGGATATCAAGGGCTATGATGTAGCCTATGATCAATGTGGAGAGATGGTGATGGTCAATATGCCCAATCAGTGGGAAAATATAAAGTTCTTCTTCTCCTATCAACTTAATTTCATGTATTGGCGCTATTTCATGTGGAATTTTGCCGGTAGACAAAATGACATTCAGGGAAGTGGCGAGATTGAGCATGGTAACTGGATTACAGGTTTTAAATTTATAGACAACTTGCTTGTTGGCAACCAAGACTTAATGCCACAAGATTTGAAAAATAACAAAGGGCACAATGTATTTTATTGTCTTCCTCTTCTACTAGGTATCATTGGTCTTTTGTGGCAGGCGTATCGCGGCCAGAGAGGCGTTCAGCAATTCTGGGTTGTATTTTTCTTATTCTTTATGACAGGTATTGCTATTGTTCTTTACCTGAACCAAACGCCCAGTCAGCCTCGTGAACGCGACTATGCATATGCCGCCTCCTTCTATGCCTTCGCTATTTGGGTAGGTATGGGAGTTGCCGGTATAGTGCGTCTACTACAAGAATATGGAAAGATGAAGGAGCTTCCGGCAGCCATTATAACTTCTGTTGCATGTTTAATGGTTCCCATTCAGATGGCAGGACAAACATGGGATGATCACGATCGGTCAGACAGATACGTTTGTCGCGATTTTGGGCAAAACTATTTGATGTCATTACAGGAAAGCGGTAATCCTATCATATTTACCAATGGAGATAACGATACATTCCCGTTATGGTACAATCAAGAAACGGAAGGATTCCGTACAGATGCACGAACATGTAATTTGAGTTACTTGCAAACAGATTGGTATATTGACCAAATGAAACGACCCGCTTATGATTCTCCGTCTTTACCAATTACCTGGGATCGAGTTGAATATGTAGAAGGAACCAACGAATACATTTCTATTCGTCCGGAAATAAAAAATCAGATTGACGCATTGTACGCTCAAGCTGATTCCAGCAGTAATCCTGAATCAAAAATAGACGTCCGCAAAGAGTTTGGTGACAACCCTTACGAACTAAAAAACATCCTTAAATATTGGGTGCGTTCTGATAAAGAAGGACTGCGTGTTATACCAACTGATAGTATTGTTGTTAAAATTGACAAAGAAGCAGTAAAACGTTCAGGAATGAAAATACCTGAAGCATTGGGAGATTCAATACCCGAATACATGCACATCTCTTTAAAAGGTAAACGCGCACTTTATAAAAGTGAATTAATGATGCTTGAAATGCTTGCCAACGCCAATTGGGAACGTCCTATATATATGGCTATCACTGTTGGAGGAGAAAATCGCTTGAATATGGATAATCATTTTGTTCAAGAAGGTTTGGCATATCGTTTCACCCCCTTTGATGCACAAGCATTGGGAGCAACTATTGACAGTGAAAAGATGTACGACAACCTAATGAATAAGTTTAAATTCGGTGGAATAAACAAAGCAGGTATTTATATTGATGAGAACACCATGCGTATGTGTTACACACACCGTCGTATCTTTACTCAGTTAATAACACAATTGCTGAAAGAAGGTAAAAAAGACAAAGCACTCAAAGCATTAGAATATTGCGAAAAAATGATTCCTGCATCTAATGTTCCTTATGATTACCAAAACAGTGCTCAAAGTATGGCTGAAGCCTATTATTTGTTGGGGCAAAAAGCAAAAGGAGATAAGATTATGGATGCATTGGCAAATAAGTCAATGGAATATCTTATATGGTATCTAAGTATGAGTAATCAGCAACTGACTATATCAGGTCAAGAGTTTATGTATCATATTTATTTGCTTGATGAGGAAATTAAGATAATGGAGAAATATAAGTCAAAACAAGCGTCTCACTACGCTGGCAAGCTTGAAGAGCTCTATAGTATGTACGCTTCCAGAACCAAAGCACAACAATAAAATGTTTATAGAACAACCACCCCGATTTATCCGGGCATTGTATCCTCAAGCATTATGGCGAATGGACCCAAACGAGAAGGCAGTATATCTGACCTTCGATGATGGGCCCATTCCCGAAATAACTCCTTGGGTGCTTGACTTGTTGGATAAATACCAGATAAAAGCAACCTTTTTTATGGTGGGTGACAACGTACGAAAACATCCGGAAGAATATAAAATGGTAGTTGAAAGAGGCCATCGTATTGGAAATCACACGTTTAACCATATCCGTGGATTCGAATTTCTGACTCCAAATTATATGGCTAATGCTGAGAAAGCAAACGAATTATTGAAGACAGATTTGTTTCGTCCTCCTCATGGTCACATGCGCTGGATGCAATACATGGCACTGAAGCATCGTTATAAAATAGTAATGTGGGATTTGGTAACACGTGATTATAGTAAGAAACTACGCGGTCCGCAAGTACTAGCTAATGTAATGCGATACGCACGTAATGGCTCCATTATTACATTCCACGATTCAATTAAGTCTTGGGAAAACATACAGTATGCATTACCCAGATCTATAGAGTTTTTGTTAGAAGAAGGCTATGAATTCAAGCTTTTATGACGCATGATAATTTCAATCAAAAACAATCATTTTCTGTAGAAGCAAAGATCAGTTACAGCAACATGATAAAAGCCGAAGCCTTGCGCCTCGGCTTTTCTGCTTGCGGCATTGCCCCCGCTGAAGAAATAAATGCAGAAAACAAAATGTTCCTCAAAGAATGGCTAGTTAACGGTTATCAAGGTAGTATGGATTATATGGCCAATAACCTTGAGAAGCGCAGTGATCCTAACTTACTCGTTGAAGGTACAAAAAGCATTGTTTCGGTAGCACTGAATTATTATCCGCAACAACTACTTGATGACTCTCAGTACCAGTTTGCATGGTATGCCTACGGTAAAGACTACCACGATATCATGCGTAAAAAGATGAATGAATTAATGGAGTACATTAACCGAGAAATAGCTATTGTCAATGGAAGAGTATTCTGTGATACTGCGCCGGTTTTGGACCGCTACTGGGCATGGCGCGCCGGACTAGGATGGATCGGAAAGAATACTCAACTTATTATTCCTAAAGCCGGATCATCATTCTTTTTGGGAGAACTTTTCATCGATATTGAATTGGCATATGATACTCCACTGAAAGATCGTTGCGGAAACTGCAACCGCTGCCAACAAGCTTGTCCGACTCAGGCTTTTGAAGCTCCTCATAAACTAGATGCAAGAAAATGTCTTTCCTATGTTACTATCGAAAGTAGAGAAGACATCCCTATTGAATTGCGTAAAAAAATGGGAAATCGAATCTATGGTTGCGATGAATGTCAGCGTGTTTGTCCATGGACACGTTTCGCAATTCCTTGTCAAACAACCGAATTACAACCAGCACCAGAATTCATGCAAATGACTAGAGAAGAATGGCACAACCTAAGTGAAGAAACATATCGCAAATTATTCAAAGGAAGTGCAGTTAAAAGAGCCAAATATAGTGGACTAGTTAGGAATATTGAAGCAGTTGGATATCCTAATAATTCAGGAGCTAATCCTGATTAATCTAGAAAAATTAATTTCTTTTAAGTAGTATAGCACAACAATTTCAATGATCTACTTTGTTATTAGTAATAACTAGCAGATAGAAATATGAATAAATGCATTACTTTTTATTTGAGGGTATTAATATACTGTATCTTCTTAATTCCTATATCAGCACAAGCTCAGCAGGTTGTTCATCACGATGATATAAGCATTCCCGTTTACAACTATACTCAACTAGAGCCAATGCTTCATCCTGCAGAGTCAAATGATACAACTTACATTTTTAATTTTTGGGCTACATACTGCGTACCCTGTATTAAGGAACTCCCCCACTTTGAACAAATTGGGAAAGATTTTGCTGATCAAAAAGTAAAAGTGATACTTATCAGCATGGACTTTAAATCGAAAATAGCCACACAAGTTGTACCATTCATAAAAAAACATCAGTTAAAATCATCAGTCATTCTACTAAGCGACCCTGATGCAAATAGCTGGATAAACAAAATAAATCCTCAATGGAGCGGCTCCTTGCCGGCTACACTTATTGTTAAGGGCAATAAAAGGGAATTCAACGAAAAAACATTTACTTACAATGAACTTGAATTATTAACAACTAAATTTTTAACCCCATGAAACGTAATATTCTTTTTATCGTATTCATATTGTGTGCTTTAGCAGGTTTGCAGGCACAAGGATATAAGGTTGGTGATTCTGCCACTGATTTCAAACTAAAGAATGTAGATAACAAATATGTATCTTTATCTGATTTTTCAAATGCAAAAGGATTTATCATTGTGTTTACCTGCAATCATTGCCCTTATGCGAAATCCTATGAGGAAAGGTTAGTTGCACTTGACAAAAAGTATAAAACCAAAGGCTACCCAGTTATAGCAATTAATCCCAATGATCCAGTTGCAGTTCCTGCTGATGGCTTCGAAGAGATGCAAAAGCGTGCCCAAGAAGCCGGCTTTACTTTCCCATATTTACTTGACGAGGGACAGAAAATATACCCACTTTATGGAGCGACACGCACACCTCACGTTTATGTCCTTCAAAAAACAGCAAAAGGCAACATTGTTAAATACATAGGTGCTATTGATGACAACTACGAGGATTCTTCAGCTGTTAAAACCCATTATGTCGCTAATGTTGTTGAGGCTTTGCTATCAGGGCAAAAAGTACCAGTAGATTTCACCAAGGCCATTGGCTGTAGCATCAAAGTTAAATAAAATCAGATTTACCGACGCAGCATCATTCCTCCTTTTGGATATAATACTATAGCTAAAAGGAGGATTATTTATTAGAAATAGTGGCATTTTTTTGTCTGTAACAGGATGGTATTCTTTGGTAAAATTAAAAAGTGTACCTTGCACTTTAAATCAATACCACAAAAAGAATATGAATAAAAAATGGAATTTCGCAGGATTACTACTGCTAGTATGTACATTCATACAAGCACAAAAAAATGAGAACGAATGGAAATTATGGTATAATCAGCCCGCTACCCGTTGGGTAGAGGCATTACCACTAGGTAATGGTCGCCTAGGTGCCATGGTATTTGGAGATCCTTCAAGGGAAGAATTTCAACTAAACGAAGAAACAATTTGGGGAGGATCACCACACAACAATACGAATCCAAAAGCCAAAGAGGCTTTGCCAAAAATACGTCAACTTATATTTGAAGGAAAGAATAAAGAAGCCCAAGAATTGTGTGGACCAACCATTTGTTCGCAATCAGCTAACGGAATGCCTTATCAAACAGTAGGGTCATTACACTTAGACTTTGAAGGCATGGAAAACGCTACAAATTATTATCGCGATCTTGATATTGAACAGGCAATAGCTACTACTCGCTTCACAGTAAATCATGTGACCTATACCCGCGAAGCTTTTACTTCTTTCACTGATCAACTGCTTGTCATCAAGTTAAACGCCTCTCAAAAAGGAAAAATCTCTTTTTCGGCACGATATACAAGTCCATACAAACCAATGGACATAAAGAAAAGTATTTCATCAAATCAAGAGTTACAACTTGACGGAAAAGCAAATGACCACGAAGGCATAGAAGGTAAAGTGCGATTCACTGCTCTCACTCGAATAGAACACGATGGAGGAAAGAAAACAATGGTTGGAGATTCGTTAGTTACCATCAAAAATGCTAATAGCGTAATCTTATATGTCTCAATCGGAACAAACTTTGTTAATTACAAAGATGTATCGGGTAATTCACTTATTTCTGCCCGAAACTATATGCAAAATTCGTACAAGCCATTTGAAAAAGCGAAAAAAGAACATACTCGCTTTTACTCTAATTTGTTCAACAGAGTATCTCTTGATTTAGGGAACAATGAACAAGCATTGAAGCCCACCGATGTGAGAGTGAAAGAGTTCAGTACTCAATTTGATCCTCAAATGAGCGCACTGTATTTCCAATTTGGACGTTATCTGCTGATTTGCAGCTCACAACCAGGAGGGCAAGCTGCTAATTTACAAGGAATTTGGAATTATAAACTCAGAGCGCCATGGGATGGAAAATACACTACTGATATCAATGTTGAAATGAACTATTGGCCGGCTGAGGTAACCAATTTATCAGAAATGCATGAACCATTTATAAAGCTAATCAAAGAAACAGCTGATAAAGGAAAAGAGAGTGCAGCCATGTATGGCTGTAGAGGATGGACATTACATCATAACACTGATATCTGGCGTTCAACAGGGGCTGTCGATGGTCCAGCATACGGAATATGGCCAACCTGTAATGCTTGGTTTTGCCAGCATCTATGGGACCGATATTTATTCTCAGGAGATAGCGACTACCTCAAAGAAGCATATCCCATAATGAAAGGAGCATGTGAATTTTTCCTCGATTTTCTTATCAGAGAACCTCGAAATAATTGGCTTGTAGTAGCGCCTTCATATTCACCCGAAAACAAACCTACTGTAAATGGGAAAAGGGATTTCGTTATTGTAGCAGGTGCTACTATGGACAATCAAATGATACATGACCTATTCAGTAACACACTAGAAGCCGCCAACTTACTCAAAGAAACAACAACTTTTACAGATAGTCTAAAAAACATACTAACTAATCTTGCTCCCATGCAAATTGGACGCTGGGGACAATTACAAGAATGGATGGACGATTGGGATAGCCCATCCGACAAACATCGGCATACGTCACATTTATGGGGATTATATCCAGGCAGACAAATCACTTATTATCAGTATCCAGAGTTGATTAATGCAGCTAAAGAGACGCTAAAGGCCCGTGGAGATCATTCAACAGGATGGTCTATGGGATGGAAAGTATGTTTCTGGGCACGATTGGAAGATGGTAATCACGCCTATAAATTGATTACCGAACAATTACATCCAACAACAGAGGAATCGGGTCAAAACGGTGGTACTTATCCCAATCTTTTCGATGCACACCCACCCTTTCAAATTGACGGTAATTTTGGATGTACAGCAGGTATAGCTGAAATGTTGGTACAAAGTCATGCTGGTGCTGTACACTTATTACCTGCTTTACCCGATGCTTGGGACAAAGGGATAGTCAAAGGGTTACGATGCAGAGGAGGGTTTATTTTGAACGAGCTGAATTGGAAAAATGGTAGTCTGCACAAAGCAGAAATATATTCTTCCATAGGAGGCATACTCCATTTAAGAACTGCAGTACCCTTATTATTGAATGGAAGGGAGCTAAATCAAGTAACCCATACTACATCGGAGAATATCTTGCTTAAGCCACAAACAATAAAAGAGCCTCTTGCAAACAAAGAAAATTGTATAGGTCGGCCAGAAACTAAAAAGCTATACGTTTACGATATAGAAACAAAAGCAGGAGAAAGGTACTTTTTTACAGCTAAATAATCATCTAGTCAGAATAAGGCATAAAAAATGCAGGCACTTTCCATAAAAGAAATGTGCCTGCATTACCATATAAATGTAGATTCTAATTACATTCAAAATTATTTAATAGTAACAGTTAACGGATTACGTATTTTTACAGTAAAGTTTGCTACATATTCATTCCATTGAGCAGCATCTTTGATGTTTGCCTTACTCCATGCAGCTCCCCAGTAGTAAGTATAATCTGAACCAGGGATGTAATCACTAATAGCAAGTACATGACCATCGGCTCCGCCTCTCTGCTCTTTTTCTTTAGCAGAAAAAAGAACTGATTTAGCTTCTTTTACATTAGCAGGAAAAGCAGCACCCACAAATATCTTACCGTTGTTATTATTTATATTATCAGTAGGATCAACATAAGTGATGTATCCTTTTTGTGCATTAGCTAACACTTCACCATTTGGTTCGTGCAACACGATACCTACTGCTACCGAAATTGATTCTTTCAGATTTGAATAAGAAACAACTGTTTTATTCATATGAGAACCTGAATCCAAAGTAATAACACGCGTTTCAACAACAGATGCATCACCTTTTACTGTAAGCGGATTATAAACTAATTTCACAGTAAAACGCAAGGGGCCATTGTCAAGGATTTCTTGTGTTCTATAGCAATACGGGTAAATAATAGTATCTCCTACCATTAAAGCGGCAGTTCCACCACCTAAAGTAGGACCTACTTTATAACAATCAAGACCGTTACCATGATCTACGTGATAAGAAGTCGCAGCACGAAGCTCCTTAGCAGCTTCAGGATTCGTTTTGGTAAGGCTATCAATCTTTGCAAGAGTCTCCGGATTTAACTCCATAGCATAACGAGCTTCTACAACCGGATCAGTTGTATCGCGTTTAGTCCACACATCATAGCCAAATGCTTGTTCACCTTTCGCTTGCAGTGCGGGTCCATAAGTACGAAACGCCACTAAATCATTTTCCCAAGCTACATCATCCAAACGTTCAGGATAATATTTACCGCAAGCCTTAACATTAAACACATCGGGAGTACCAGATTGTATGGTGTAGGCAGCCGTCCCATTGCCCTTTACGCTGACTTGAAAAATAATTTTCTCATCATAAGTAATTTGATACGGTACTTGTTGTCCATCCGCATCAAGTACTACAATTTGAGCCGTATCTGCCAGTTTCAACTTACTTGCTACCTCATTCATAGCTACTTCAACCATCTCGTTCATGCGATCGGAAGAAGTTGAATTTGTTACCGTCACCGTTACCGTTTTACTCTCGGCACACGATGCAATAAGAAATCCTGCAACTAGTAAATATATAAGTTTTTTCATGCTCAACTTGTTGTGATTATTTAGGCTGTTTACCAATATAAGCTAAAATACCACCGTCAACATAGAGCACATGACCGTTTACAAAGTTTGAAGCGTCAGATGCAAGGAACACAGCTGGTCCCATCAAATCTTCAGGAGTACCCCAACGGGCAGCCGGCGTTTTGGCAATAATAAACGAATCGAACGGATGACGAGAACCATCAGCCTGTACCTCCCTCAAAGGAGCCGTTTGTGGTGTAGCAATATAACCCGGGCCAATACCGTTACACTGAATATTATATTCACCATATTCTGACGCAATATTACGTGTTAACATTTTCAAACCACCTTTAGCCGCAGCATAGGCAGAAACAGTTTCACGACCAAGTTCACTCATCATTGAGCAAATATTGATAATCTTGCCATGGCCTTTTTTGATCATTGAAGGAAGTACTGCTTTTGATACGATGAAAGGGCCATTAAGATCAATATCAATTACCTGACGGAAATCGGCCGCACTCATTTCAATCATTGGAATACGTTTGATAATACCTGCGTTATTAACTAAGATATCAATAACACCAACTTCCTTCTCAATTTGAGCTACCATGGTGTTAACTCCGGCTTCATCAGTTACGTCACAAACGTAACCGTGTGCTTTGATTCCTTCTGCCGCATAAGCCGCAACACCTTTGTCTACCAATTCTTGTTTAATATCATTAAACACAATTGTTGCCCCTGCTTTAGCAAATCCGGTTGCAATAGAAAAACCAATGCCGTAAGAAGCACCTGTTACAAGTGCGATCTTACCTTCTAATGAAAAATTTACCATTTCGTTTTATCTGTTTACTTATTTAAGACCCAATGTTATTTCAAATCAGTAATCAAAGAGAAGTCCTGATCACCGTAATCGAGATTCTCACCGCCCATACCCCAAATGAAAGTATAGTTATGAGTTGCTGCAGCAGAGTGGATTGACCATTCTGGTGATAGTACCGCCTGATCACCTTTCATCCATAGGTGACGAGTTTCATCAACTTCTCCCATGAAGTGACAAACGGAGTGGTCAGCAGGCACTTCAAAATAAAAATAGGCTTCCATTCTGCGAGAATGTACATGGGCTGGCATTGTATTCCACACGCTACCGGGAGCCAATTCGGTCATTCCCATCTGTAACTGGCAGGTAGGCAATACCTGATTCACCAACATTTTATTGATATTGCGATGATTAGAGCCCTCTAATGAACCCATTTCAGCTACTACTGCATCTTTTTTAGTGACTTTCTTATCTGGGTAATTTCTATGTGCAGTTGTTGAGTTGAAGTAAAATTTAGCTGGATTTTGTGCGTTTTTACTTTCAAAAGTAACCTCTCTATTACCCGATCCAATGTAAAGTGCTTCTTTATAATCAAGTTCAAAAACCGCGTCTCCCACTTTTACTACACCGGGGCCTCCGACATTAAATATACCGATTTCACGGCGAGTAAGAAAAAACGGAGCTTTCAAAGGATCAATAGCTTCAAGCATCAGCACTTCTCCAACGGGCATAGCACCACCTACTACCATACGGTCGTACATGGAATAAACCATATTTACTTCATTAACTGAAAAGACTGTTTCAATGAGAAAGTCTCTGCGAATTCTCTTGGTGTCATAGCTTTTTGCATCCTCTGGATGCGCAGCATAACGGATCTCATAGTTCGTTTTCATACTACTTTATATTATTAATTGTTGTATCGTTTGCGCACACAATGCAAAGATAACAAAAGAAACCATCAAAAAAGAATAATCTAATTCCTATTATGTGTCTTTTTTGACTGTAATGGGGTAGGATTTGATTTGTTTAACAAACTCATGATAAGGAATCGCAAGTTCCGAGACATTAAGAAACTAACTAAAACCAAATAAGCCTCGAAAGATTTCTCTTTCAAGGCTTATTTGGTTGTCCTACCAAGATTCGAACTTAGACAAACAGAACCAAAAACTGTTGTGCTACCATTACACCATAGGACAAGCAATGGGCTTTCTTTCAAAAAGCGATGCAAAGATAAGACAATGCGGCTAAATATGCAAATATTCAGCCGCATTTTTTTATTTTGCTATGATAAGGAAATAGTTTTTCTTACCACGTTGCACTAGTAAGTATTTGCTATCCAACAGGTCTGCAGAAGTAATTACCTGATCGAAAGCTGACAGTTTTTCTTTATTCAAAGATACTCCACCACCTTGCACCAGCTTTCTCATTTCTCCTTTCGACGCAAACACGGCTGCATTGTCAACAAAAAGGTCAACCGCTTTAACGCCTTCGTCTAATACTGATTTGGCTACTTCAAAACGGGGTACACCTTCAAACACAGCCAATAAAGTATCCTCATCAAGTTTCTTCAAAGCAGCTGAGGTTGCATTGCCAAACAAAATATCCGAAGCTTCCACGGCTGCATTGTAGTCTTCTTCAGAATGAACCATGATGGTTACTTCTTTAGCCAAACGTTTTTGCAATGTACGCAAATGGGGAGCTTCAGCATGTTCAGTAATCAATTGGTCTATTTCATCTTTACTAAGCGAAGTGAAAATCTTGATGTACCGCGCCGCATCATCATCACTTACATTGAGCCAGAACTGATAAAATTTATAAGGAGATGTATATCGTGCATCGAGCCACACATTACCCGATTCTGTTTTACCAAACTTTCCTCCATCTGCTTTAGTTATAAGCGGACAGGTCAGCGCATAAGCCTCACCACCATTTGTACGACGAATCAATTCAGTCCCCGTAGTAATGTTACCCCATTGATCAGAGCCACCCATCTGCAACTTACAACCTTTGGTTTCATTCAAATGAAGAAAATCATACCCTTGCAACAGTTGATAAGTAAATTCAGTGAATGAAAGTCCGTCTCTTGATTCACCATTTAGTCTTTTCTTAACAGAATCTTTAGCCATCATGTAGTTTACAGTAATATGCTTACCTACTTCTCTGGCAAAATCAAGAAATGTAAAATCTTTCATCCAATCGTAGTTATTCACCAACTCGGCTTTATTGGTAGCATCCGACTCAAAATCGAGAAACTTAGCCAACTGCTTTTTAATGCATGCCTGATTGTGACGCAAGGTCTCTTCATCCAGCAAATTTCTTTCTGCCGATTTACCCGATGGATCACCAATCATCCCGGTTGCGCCTCCAATGAGAGCTAACGGCTTATGACCGCAACGTTGGAAGTGTCGTAACATCATCACGCCGCATAAGTGTCCAATGTGTAACGAATCGGCTGTTGGGTCAATTCCCAAGTACGCAGTAACCTGCTCTTTAGCCAATAACTCTTCCGTGCCGGGCATCATATCGTGCACCATTCCACGCCATTTTAATTCTTCTACAAAATTCATCGAATGATAGTATGTTAATGATTATGCCTACAAAAGTACGACTCTTTATTTGAAGAAACAACTCTTCTTATCTAAAAAAGAGCCTTCCAGAAGTAAACGGAAGGATTAGTGATCGAAAAAAACACGGTTTATATTTTGTTGTATCTGTAGCTTGAGATCATCTGCAGATAGGGAAAGTAACTTAGCTGCCTTTTCGTATAAACAAGTGATATCTGCCTTACTTTCATCTGTCTCCATCAGGATAGAAGATAGTGGAATACCTTTTAATGCTTCTTCGTTATATTTCTCACCAAAAGAGAGAAATATATGGTGATTAACGCATTGCAAAGCCAACTCTTTCTTTCCCCGAAAGCCATGTATCACCCAAGGCATACGCGGAGCATATTTCTTTTTAAGCTGAATAATTTCATTCACAGCGTGAACACAATGTATAATAAGCGGAAGCTGTTTTTCTTCAGAAAGTACTATCTGCTTTTCAAAAACAGCAAGCTGTTTGACAAGAGAAACTGAAATCAATTTATCAATGCCAGCCTCACCTATAGCTATAACACAAGGATCTTTCAAAGACAGTAAGAGTTGCTCCCAGATCACTTCTTCTTCATACTCGTCAATCTGCCATGGATGAATACCCACAGAACAATACACTTCTCCTGTCGGACACAAATCACCTGGCATAAGATTAAGAATACTCCGACCGGGATACGTGGACAAATGATGCGTATGTACATCGAGCAATTCCATCAGATAAAATATCAAGGAACAGGATCATAACCAGATCCACCCCATGGATGACAACGCAATATTCGACGAACAGACAGATACAAACCATAAAATGGCCCATGCTTCCTGATGGCCTCAATAGCATATTGAGAGCAAGTAGGAGTAAACCTGCATGAAGGAGGTTTTAGCGGAGAGATACACGCCCGATAGAAGTAAATAGGGATAAGTAATATGTATGACAACAGTCGTTTCATTCTTTGTTATCTAATATACGAACCAACAGCGAGGCAAGTTTCTCTTCTATTTCAGAGGAGTCAACCAAGCGATCCGACAAATAGATAACAGCGAGCATTAAATTTTGTTCTTCATTTTGGTACACGTTCAACAAAAGCTCTTTGTGCTTGCGATAGGCTTCGCGTATTTGCCTCTTCACCCGATTGCGCTTAACCGCCCGTTTAAATCTTTTTTTGGGAACGCTAATAAGCAAAGACACAGCAGCCATTCCCTCACGCTTTGCAATAGGCAAATAAACCACACGAAGCGGAAATGCAGAAAAGGATTTGGCACCTCCTGCAAACAACTCATCAATTGCAATTTTACTACTTAATCGCTCCGGCTTTGAGAATGTATGTGTACCCATTGTATACAATAAACGGTCGACAATTGACTTCCGGAGAGTGAAACTCTGCCAACAGGGCAACAACTCTCAGGCAACCAATCTGCCGACCGCAATTTTTTGTTTTTATTTTCCCTTATTCGTCTCTTTGATAAACATCTCCAATGCAGCAGTCATAGAAGGCGCCTGCACAGTGGGAGCTTCCAAATCAAGACGCAGACCGGCATCACGAACGGCCTGTGCTGTTGTTGAACCAAAAGTTCCTATCTTAATCTCTTTCTGATCAAAGTTAGGAAAGTTTTTCTTCAGTGAAGAAACTCCTGCCGGACTAAAGAACAAAAGCATATCGTAATCAAAAGCCTCTCCTTCTTGAAAATCATTGCTCACTGTACGATACATAACCGCCTCAGTATGAGTAATTTTATTTTTATCAAGCAGATTTTTGATTTCGTCAGTATGCACGTCAGACATCGGAACGAAGTATTTCTCACTATTATGCTTCACAATAGAAGGCACCAAGTCTTCTATTTTTCCCGTATTACCAAAGAAAATCTTTCTTTTACGATATTGAATGTATTTCTGTATATAAAGAGCTACTGCTTCGGTAACACAGAAATATTTCATTGTTTCAGGAATTGCAATACGCATCTCAGTGCAAAGTCCGAAGAAATGGTCTATTGCATGACGAGAGGTAAAAATTACAGCAGTATGATCTAATATAGACACTTTTTGTAGCCTGAATTCCTTGGCAGAAAGGCTTTCTACTTTAATGAACGGGCGGAAGTCTATTTTCACTCCATACTTCTCTGCAATATCGTAATAAGGAGATTTCTCTGAAGCAGGTTTCGGCTGCGACACAAGTACTTTTTTTATTTTCAACGTCCTAAAATTTTATTAGCAATAAGTTATTAATCTGAACCAGCCCCTCATAAGCAATAAAACAGGGGAGGATTTCGAGCGCACAAAAGTACAAAATTAAAAGCAGAAGACCATAAACATTATTAAAAAAAAGCTTTATCCACTTATACAATATCAATATTTTAGCTGAAATTATCAAAAGTAAACTTATTGCTGTCATGTAAACCAGACTAAGATCGAAATAAATAAAGAAAAGAGCATAAAGGAAAAGTGTAAATCCGGCATAATATATAATGGTAAAATACGACTCCAGCCAAATGCTTGTCTTTTTTTTATCAAAGAACACCCAACCCAGAAAAGCATAAATCATCCATTTAAAAATCAGATATGACACACATAATCCTACATATCCGGCAAGTAACAAATGAGGATTTATTTTTTCCGTGAGCAATGGTATATCCGCACTAAAATAATCGAACAAACACACCCCAGACAACACACAGGTTTGTATACCCAGCATCACCAGATGGCGTACATCTGCAGCCGTTGAAGTATCAAAAAGACTAGAACGATCCCTGTGAGCCATAAACTCTTTTAGCTGTTGTATCAGAAACTTCTTACTCCTTGAGAGCACATAAGCAGAAGCAAAGAAACAAGCCAATATAACCCCAACAATTACATCGTCGGAACGGGTGTTATAAGAAACACGTTCTCCTTCAATGCCACTGGCAAATTCACGCTCCGAATGATAGGTGGTAAGACACGTTGAGTCGGCCGATACAAATTGTTCTTGATAATAAAGAGTTAATGTATCCGCCTTTTCAGCCTCCGAAATACGTGCCGTATCTGGTTTCAACACAAAACACGGCAGAGCCTTCTCCGCATGAACAGTATCAACCGGCAATGGGGTAGTTATTGTATCCCTCACGTTCATATGGCCGCAAATTTCCGAATAGAAGAATCCCAAACAGGCACACTATGTATCTTTTCCAGCGCCATCTGAGGCGTATTGACCACAGTCCATATTTCACCATGACGGGAACGCATAAATCGCTCTTCAATGGCTTTTTGCAGCATTGTCAACAACGGGTCATAAAAGCCATTTATATTCAAAATAACAATCGGATTTAAGTAAAGCCCCAGCTGCTTCCAAGTAATAATCTCAAGGAGCTCCTCCAGCGTTCCGCATCCTCCGGGTAAAGCTATAACAGCATCACTTAAATCCGCCATCAACTGTTTACGTTCATGCATGCTATCAACCTTAATCAACTCTGTGAGTCCGGTGTGATGCCACCCCTGCTCAACCATAAAATTAGGGATAACACCCGTTACAGCCCCTCCGGCCGAAAGCACCGCATCGGCTACCGAGCGCATCAGTCCAATGCTCCCTGCACCATTAACCAAACGGATTTCTTCCTTGGCCAATAAGCGACCAAGTTCTTGAGCCGCTTCAAAGTAAACAGGATCAATCTGAGTACTTGAGGCGCTATACACACAAACGGAATGTATCTTATTCATCAACCAGAGATATTAAGCTAAATCGACTACAAAAATAGAGAAACTTTATTTATTTCCATCATTAAAAAGACGGAAGGTCATCCACACTGTTATATAAAACAACAGGTTGAACAACCTTCCTATAAATAAATAGCTGTAAAGCTACGCTGATTACAATCCGAAAGCGGCTTTGATTTTATCTACGTAATCGAGTTTCTCCCACGTAAACAATTCAACTTCCATTACTTTATCTGACAGATAGCGGGAATGGAAATGTTTGGTAACCATTTGTGGTTCGCGTCCCATGTGCCCATAAGCAGCAGTTTCACTGTAGATGGGGTTACGAAGTTTCAAACGATCTTCAATAGCCTTAGGACGGAGGTCAAATAACTCGTCAACTTTTCTAGCAATATCACCATCGGTCATTTTTACATTACTGCGTCCGTATGTATTGACATAGATATTGATTGGGCGAGCCACACCAATGGCATAAGAAACCTGAACAAGTACCTCATCGGAAACACCGGCAGCCACTAAATTCTTAGCAATGTGACGGGCAGCATAAGCAGCACTTCGATCCACCTTACTAGGGTCTTTACCAGAAAAAGCACCACCACCATGAGCACCTTTACCACCATACGTATCAACGATGATTTTTCTACCTGTCAATCCCGTATCACCGTGAGGGCCACCAATAACAAATTTACCGGTAGGGTTCACATGATACGTAATATCCTCATTGAATAAGGCCAATATCTTTTCGTTGTTGATAGAAGCAATAACACGAGGCATCAGCACCTCAATCACATCTTTACGTATCACAGCAAGCATCTCTTCATCAGCTTTCAACTGAGCTTCAGCAGAAGCATCAGCAGGCTGTACAAAGTCGTCATGCTGAGTTGAAACAACAATGGTATCAATCCTAACAGGTTGTCCGTTGTCATTATATTCAATCGTAACCTGGCTCTTAGAATCCGGACGAAGATAAGTCATTTCCTTACCCTCACGACGTACCTCAGCCAATACTTGAAGTATGCGATGAGCCAAATCAAGCGACAAAGGCATGTAATTCTCAGTTTCGTTTGTTGCGTAACCAAACATCATTCCTTGGTCACCCGCCCCCTGATTCATTGGGTCTTCGCGTTCTACGCCACGATTTATATCTGCGCTCTGCTCATGAATAGCAGAGAATACACCACATGAGTTTCCTTCAAACATATATTCTCCTTTGGTGTAACCAATGCGATTGATCACATTTCTGGCCACTTCCTGCAGATCCACATATGCTTCAGATTTCACTTCTCCCGCCAGCACTACCTGTCCGGTAGTAACCAAGGTTTCGCAAGCTACTTTTGAACTGGCGTCATAAGCCAACAGCTCATCAAGTACAGCGTCCGATATTTGATCGGCCACTTTGTCGGGGTGCCCTTCAGACACCGATTCGGATGTGAATAAATATCCCATAACAAATTTATGAATTGATAATGATAATCTTTGAAATGGTGACAAGGAAGAGTAGAAGTGCAAAAGCAGAGGAATGTTGTTTAGCATTTTTTTCTGTGGTTGCAAGCTACTCAAATCTTTCCACATTTCATTTCAGGTTGCAAAGATAAAGATTATAACTAAACAATCATATATCTTATTTATAATAAATCCAAAAAAGAAGAATAAATAACAGAGGGATAAGCGTCAGGATATCTTTTTGAGTAATTCCGCCATGGTAGAATGCAGAACAGGATGCTTCAAGTCGGGAGCAATTTGAGCCAAAGGTTCCATTACAAAAACACGCTGATTCATAAGTGGATGCGGAAGTACAAGCTGAGGGGTTTCCATTATTAAAGCGTCATAGAGCAATAAATCAATATCCATAATACGATCACTGTATATGCCGTCTGAAGACTTAGCAGTTCGCCCCATACATACCTCAATCTGTTTAGTTTGGTGAAGTAAATCGAGTGGCAGCAAATCAGTCTCCACACACAACACCGCATTCAGGAAACTATTGACCGACTCAAACCCCCAAGGTTCAGAATTATAAAAAGCAGACAAGGACACAACGCTCCCTATCTGCTTTTCAATGTACAGTATGGCGGAATGAAGATTTTGTTCTTTGTCGCCTAAATTAGTGCCCAAGCCCAAATATACTTTCGCCATAATATGCTCATATCAATCAATGATAAGCATGGCATCCCCATACGTACCAAAACGATAATCTTCTTTCAATGCTACGTGATAAGCCTCCATTACCTGATCATAACCTCCAAATGCAGCTACAATCATCAGCAAAGTAGAAAGCGGCATATGAAAATTAGAGACCATACTATTGGCCACAGTAAAATCATAAGGAGGGAAGATGAATTTATTGGTCCAGCCTTCAAAAGCCTTCAAGTGTCCATCCGTACTAACAGCACTTTCAACTGCACGCATCACGGTAGTACCGACAGCACAAACTCTTCGACCTTCATCTTTAGCACGATTCACCCGGCTAACGGCATCCTCGCCAACCTGCATCTGTTCAGAATCCATCTTATGCTTGGTAAGATCTTCCACGTCAATGTCACGGAAGTTACCCAGTCCGGCATGCATCGTAACGAATGCAAAATCAATCCCCTTGATTTCAAGACGTTTCATCAACTCACGACTAAAGTGCAAGTTAGCGGTTGGAGCAGTCACGGCCCCTTCTTTACGTGCAAATATAGACTGAAAACGCTCCGCATCTTCTTCTTCAACGGGACGTTTGATAATGGTGTGCGGAAGCGGAGTTTCTCCTAATGCATAAAGCGCCTTTTTGAACTCCTCGTGAGGACCGTCATACAAAAAGCGAAGCGTACGCCCGCGTGACGTTGTATTATCTATCACCTCAGCTACCATTGAATCATCTTCACCGAAATAAAGTTTGTTACCGATGCGTATTTTACGTGCCGGATCAACCAATACATCCCACAATCTAAGCTCTTCGTTTAGTTCACGCAATAAGAACACTTCAATGCGAGCTCCCGTCTTCTCCTTGTTTCCGTACAACCGGGCCGGGAACACTTTGGTATCATTAAAGATGAACACATCTTTATCATCAAAATAGCCCAAAATATCTTTAAACACTTTGTGCTCAATCTCACCTGTAGTTTTATGTAACACCATCAGGCGTGACTCATCTCTATACTTTGCAGGATACAAAGCAATCTTCTCCTCAGGCAGCTTAAATTTAAATTGTGACAGTTTCATATATACGCTTTTTAGTCATTTTTATTTTCTTCATCAATACTCTGTTGCTCAAGCCATTCTACAAAACACTCAGGGTCCAAACAATGTTCTAGCGTGACCTCACCTACCCGGGTACGAATAAGACCGGTAAGATGCGCACCGCTCTGAAGCGCTTCTCCTATATCCCTGGCCAAAGCACGAATGTAAGTACCTTTGCTACATACAACCCTGATTTTAATTTCGGGCAAATTACACTCCAGCAACTCTATTTCATCAATAACCAATGTTTTGGGCTTGAGCTCCACTTCCTTCCCTTTTCGCGCCAGTTCGTAAGCTCTGGTCCCATCAACTTTACAAGCCGAGAAAGCCGGTGGTATCTGTTGAATCTCACCCAAAAACCGAGAAAGAGTTTCTGCAACCATCTCCGGAGTTATGTGTTCCGTTGGGTAAGTAGCATCGATTTCTTTCTCTAAATCATACGAAGGCGTTGTTGCTCCCAAGCATATCGTTGCAATATACTCTTTAGTCTGATATTGAAACTCCTCTATTCTTTTGGTCGCTTTCCCGGTACAGATAATCATCACACCCGTTGCCAACGGATCAAGAGTACCGGCGTGCCCAACTTTTAATTTCTTCACTTTTATTTTTCTACTCAACTGAGTGCGTACTCTCGCAACCAGATTGAATGAAGTCCACCTCAATGGCTTATTAAAATAAAGTACTTCTCCTTCTGTAAAATTCATCAAACAATTTCTAAATTATAACCAAACATCAACATCACTAAAATAATTCCTCCCACTATAATACGATAGTAGCCAAAAGCCTTGAATCCATATTTGGTTACAAAGCTGATAAAAAATTTGATGGCCAACAATGCCACAACAAATGCCACGATGTTCCCAATAATCAATGCTCCCATATTATCAGCCAGAATCTGCATACCTCCTGTAGTAAATAACTTATAGACCTTGTAAGCAGTGGCGGCAAACATCGTTGGAACGGCCAAAAAGAAAGAGAACTCTGCTGCCGCTTTGCGCGTCATTTTTTGTGTCATCCCTCCCACTATGGTAGCCATGGAACGAGACACCCCCGGTATCATGGCAACACATTGAAACAAACCGATTTTGAAAGCTCGTTTCTCTGTTAGTTCTGTCTGCTCTTCCTGATTCACAAAAATCTGATCACAGAAAAGCATGAATATTCCACCCAGGACAAGCATTACCGCAACAACAGCCACACTCTCCAACATCTCGTCAATCTTATCACTGAAAAGCAAGCCGAAAAAGGCAGCAGGAAGAAAAGCAACCAGCAGCTTCCAGTAGAAATCAAATTTATACAATATGCGCTTTCCGTAAACCAGCATTTTTTGCGTTGCCGACAGTCCGCTTACTCCCTCATTATCAAAGACAGTACACGTATTCAGTTTGAAAAAACGCTTCCAATAAAGACACACCACTGATAAAATAGCACCAAACTGAATAATTACAGTAAATGCCTTCACAAATTCAGTGCTTTGTACCCCCAGCATATTTTGGGCTATAATCATGTGACCGGTCGACGAAACCGGCAAAAATTCAGTCAATCCTTCTACAATAGCTATAATAATAGTCTGTAGAATAGTCAAATCACCCATTCCTTATTCTTTTATTTTAGGCTTACGCAGCACAGCGTAGATCATAAAAATAAAACCCAGGAAGCAGACAACGGGTGCTACCTTAATTCTTCTAACACTAAAAATATCAGGCTCAAAAGCCGATTCTGTGGAAGAAGGACCTGTCATCAACAGAAATCCAAGAATAACAACCACCATGCCGACAGCCAACAGAATGAAATTGGTTTTGTCGAAAGCAAATTTTTGTTTATCCGCCATTTTATTATCGTTTTATTAAATGTAGTACAATGAACCGGCTTTCATTCTCAGGTACTTATTAATAGACAAATAAGCACAAAAGAAAGTGATAAGCACCCCAAAAACCAACACAGAAAGAGCCACCAATACCATCACATTGGGAGTTATAACCCGTATCAATTCGGGCTCATAAGAAACTAACCAATAGGCTGTTCCCATTAAAATAGAATCGGCAATGATTGCCGCAAGTATCCCGCTCCAAATGTTTCGAAGCAAAAAGGGTTTACGTATAAATGCCCAGCTTGCTCCTACCAGCTTCATCGTGTGAATAAGGAATCGTTTGGAATAGATAGCCAGACGTATGGTGTTATTGATTAATGCAAAAGATATAAAGGTAAGCACAATAGCCAACGCAAGAAGAACCAGACTTATGTTTTTGATGTTTTCATTCACCGCATCTATCAGATCTTTCTGGTAAAGCACTTCCTGAATATTCGTATTTTTCTTTATCACCTTTTCAATCTTTGCAATACTGTCGGAATTAGCATAATCCGAGTGCAACTTAATCTCAATAGAAGCAGTAAAAGGATTGTAACCCAAAAACTCTTCCGGATTGGTTCCCATCGCTTCGGACTGCTCCTTCAAAGCCTGCTTCTTTGATATATAAACAGACTCCTTCACAAAAGGCTCCTCATTCAAACGCTTCTGCAGTTTCAATATATCCGACTCCTTCATCTCATCGCTTACCAGCACAGAAAAGTTTATGTTTTCACGAACATAAACCGATAAATTGTTGGCAGCCAGTACAAAGAAAACAACTAACCCTAACAATAACAACACCAACATAGTACTGATGCTGGATGTTACAAACTGCATATCGAAAAATGGAATCGAATTATTTTTGCTTTTACTCTTCATTATCTTTTCTTCCTGAAAATATATATCATGGAACTACTTCTCTCTTTTTTTGCCAACGAACTAAACCAAGCCATGGTACCTGTCAGCAACCCTCTTACAAAAGGCATCGAATTGCCTCTGTTCTTTTCACTAAGCATGGACACATAGAAAGCATCGAAAGGCATCGGGTGGCGGGCAGCCAGAATAAAGCCGTTTTTCGCACCCCATTGCTGCATGGTGGCCGGTGTAAAATGCCATAAATGACGCGGAACATCATACGCCGCCCAATATTCGCCATACTTCTTCGCATCATAAGAATCACAATTGGGAACCGCGACCACAAGTATGCCACGTTCAGAAAGCAAATCAGACAAGCGCTCCCACGTATTTTGTAAATTCTGCAAATGCTCCATGACGTGCCAAAGTGTAATCACATCAAAACTCGCATCCGGAAAATCGAGTAAAGCCTCTTCGCTTTTTACATCCAGATTAAAATGCTCTTTGGCAAATGAACGAGCCGACGGACTTTTTTCAACGGCTTCCACTTGCCAGCCACGCAGATACATGGCATTGGCAAAATAACCGGTACCCGTACCGATATCTAAGATTCGTCCCGAGCGTCGGTGCGATTCTTTCATCACCAGTTGCGCTTTCTTAGAAAGCATATAAGAACGTACATAATGATATATACGGTTCATAAATCCTTTTCGGGTATCTGTATGCGAAATATAATCCGGAGCTTCATAATATCTCCCAATCTCTTTCTCATCGGGAAATTCATGAGTAAAAATAAAACCGCACTGTTCACACCTGCCTAAATCGAACGATTCAGAAGAGGCATAAAAATCAGTACAATTCTTGAAGTGATTTATGTTTGTGCTTCCGCACAGCGGACAAGCATTTATTCTGACTTTATTCATTAGTTTTATATCAAATTTGAAAGTAACCCTTGACTATAAGCTACAATACACCCTAATTTGGTGCAAATAAACAAATAAAATATGACCTTATCGGCATTCGTTAAGGTCTTTTAATATTATAAAGCCTTTAAAAAAGACATTTTATCTATACATTTGGAAATTAACATCACCTAACATACAAATATATCATGAACAAGTCACTAACAAAATCGAGCAACAAGGTTATTGCCGGCGTATGCGGCGGATTAGCTGAATATTTTGGAATGGATTATACCGTGACACGGCTCATCTATGCTCTGCTTACTATTTTTACAGCCTTTGCAGGAGGAATTATTTACATCATCTTGTGGATTATAATGCCTGAAAATTACCGGAAATAAGACATTACAACGAGGGCTATCTCACTTACAACAAATGAGATAGCCCCGTTTTATGTTATCCAACCGAGTATTACACAGCCAAAGGCTCACCTTTGAGCGTGGCTGAACTAGCTTCTGTTATAACGACTTGAACAAAATCGCCAATTTTATGATTGGCTCTGTCGAACACAACCACCTTGTTTTGTTCCGTACGGCCAAACAACTGTTCGCGCGAACGCTTTGAAACCCCTTCAACCAGTACTTCATACGTTTTGCCTACACACTTTTGATTGGCTTCGAGCGACAAACGGTTTTGCAGAGCAATGATCTCATTCAACCGGGCCACCTTGATTTCCTCAGGTACATCATCGACCAACTTCTTCGAAGCATACGTTCCGGGTCGTTCGGAATATTTAAACATGAAAGCAGAATCGTACCCGCATTCTTCCATCAGTGAAAGAGAAAGCTGGTGATCTTCATCCGTTTCAGAATGGAAACCGGAAAAGATATCGGTAGTCAGTCCACAATCCGGAATGATTCTTTTAATGGCCTGAACACGTTCCAGGTACCACTCGCGCGTATATTTACGATTCATCAGTTTCAAAATGCGTGAACTACCGCTTTGCACAGGCAAATGAATGTGCTTGCATACGTTGGGTACTTCGGCTATCACCTGTAACGTTTCGTCACTCATATCTTTGGGATGCGAAGTCGTGAAGCGAATGCGCGCACCGGGAGCAGCTTCGGCTACGATACGTAATAACATGGGGAATGTTACGGTGCGCTCACCATCCTCAAACTGATAAGAATTCACATTCTGACCCAGCAGTGTAATTTCTTTATACCCTTTTGTTATTAAATCCCGAACCTCATTCAAGATACTGGAAACGTCCCTGCTTCGTTCGCGGCCTCTTGTGTAAGGAACAATGCAATACGTACAAAAATTATTGCAGCCCCTCATAATAGACACAAAGCCGGAGATGTGATTACCACAAATACGCGAAGGAATAACCTCCCGATAAGTCTCCGTAGTAGAAAGCTCAACATTGATAGCCTTCTCACCCGTTTCAACAGCAGCCACTAAATCGGGCAGGGTTAAATACGCATCAGGACCCACCACCAAATCAACATGATGTTTTTCAATCAGTTCATCCTTCACACGTTCCGCCATACAACCCAAAACACCCACTATCAAGTGCTTTTTTTTCTTCTTCAAAGCATAGAAGTGTTCCAGGCGATTTAAAATTTTCTGCTCTGCATTATCGCGAATCGAGCACGTGTTCATAAACACCGCATCGGCCTCATCGAGCGATTCGGCAACCGAATAACCCGCCATCTGCATTACAGAAGCAATCACCTCGCTATCGGCCACATTCATTTGACAGCCATAAGTCTCAATAAACAACTTTTTGTTGTCTTCTACAGTTGCAGATTTAAAGTCTGCTCCCGTCAATTCGTTCATAATTTTATGTATTTTAATGTGAGGCTGCAAAGATAACATATTTTTTGAACGAAACAGACATGCGCAAGCCTACAAAAATTCGCATGATCTATTTGTCTAACGAATAGTAAAAGCCCTATTTCTTGTTACAGATTATAATTAATGTTAATCAAATACTATCTTTTCATTAAAATACTTGCTTTTTATAATTCAAATTTACATTTTTGTGAGATGAAAGAAACATTAGATTTTTTCATAGTTAAGGTTTAGGTTAAAAAAACTAAGGGGAGCTGTGAAGCTGCCCTTTTTTCATGCTAAAACATTGGTAATAATCAGATTAAATGCCTACCTTTGGCGCGTATTTAGAAAAATCATTATGGAAGATTTCCTACAATTTCTAGTGATCATAGGCGTTATCGTTATTGGAATCATCAGGCAGGCCAACAAAAACAAGGCTGGCAAACAACCTGATGCGACTCCACGTATCCCTTCGGGCCAAGAAAAAGAGACAATGGAAACTCGTCCTATATTCCCCACTAATGGAGAACAGTGGTTCCCCACGCAAACATTTCCTGCTCACAGAACAGAATCATCAGAAATAAAAGTGAGCAAAATGAAAAAGCAAAAAACTTTTAAGCAATCCACTTCACCACCTCCTGAAAAAAGAATTGATGAAATTCAAGAAGTCTCCCGGCAACCGGAAATCGGGGAGAATGATTTTAGCCTTAATTCCGCAGAAGATGCGAGAAAAGCTATTATCTGGTCAGAAATACTTCGAAGGAAATATTAAAAAATAATTTAAACAAAGAAAATATACTATTATTTATGTCATTTAACTTTATTAGCGCAGCTGAAGCTGCAAGCCTTGTAAAACATGGCTACAACATCGGGCTAAGCGGATTTACTCCCGCTGGTACGCCCAAAGCCGTTACGGCAGAAATAGCAAAAATAGCAGAAGAGGAACACGCAAAAGGTAATCCCTTTCAGATTGGGATTTTCACAGGAGCATCTACCGGTGATTCTTGTGACGGAGTACTTTCTCGAGTTAAGGCAATTCGTTACCGCGCCCCTTACACAACAAATAAAGATTTTAGAACTGCGGTCAACAACGGTGAGATAGCCTACAACGACATTCACTTGTCGCAGATGGCACAAGAAGTACGTTACGGCTTCATGGGAAAAGTCAACGTGGCTATCATTGAAGCTTGCGAGGTGACTGCCGACGGAAAGATCTACCTTACAGCTGCCGGAGGTATTGCTCCTACAGTCTGTCGCCTGGCCGATCAAATTATTGTTGAATTAAACAGTGCTCACAGCAAAAACATGATGGGCATGCACGACGTTTACGAGCCGCTTGACCCTCCTTACCGTCGTGAAATCCCTATTTATAAACCCAGCGATCGAATCGGACTGCCATACATTCAGGTTGATCCGAAAAAAATTATCGGCGTGGTTGAAGTGAACAAACCCGACGAAGCCAGATCATTTGCAGACGCTGATCCTTTGACGGACAAAATCGGTCAGAATGTAGCCGACTTCCTGGCAGCCGACATGAAACGTGGCGTGATCCCTTCTACATTCCTGCCTTTACAGTCGGGTGTAGGCAACATCGCAAACGCTGTTTTAGGTGCATTGGGAAGAGACAAAACCATCCCTGCATTCGAAATGTACACAGAAGTTATTCAAGATTCAGTGATCGCACTGATGAGAGAAGGCCGCATCAAATTTGGAAGTACCTGCTCATTGACAGTAACTAACGACTGTCTGCAAGGCATTTATGATGATATCGACTTCTTCCGCGACAAACTGATTCTTCGTCCGTCTGAAATATCAAACAATCCGGAAGTAGTAAGACGTTTGGGACTTATCTCAATCAACACAGCTATCGAAGCCGACATATATGGCAATATCAATTCTACCCATATCGGTGGAACCAAGATGATGAACGGAATTGGCGGTTCGGGCGATTTCACTCGTAACGCTTTCATTTCCATCTTCACATGTCCTTCTGTTGCAAAAGACGGAAAGATCAGCTCCATTGTTCCTATGGTTTCTCACCAAGACCACAGCGAGCACTCGGTAAACATCTTAATTACCGAACAAGGAGTTGCCGACCTCCGCGGTAAGAGCCCTGTTGAAAGAGCTCAAGCCATCATTGAGAACTGTGCTCACCCCGATTACAAAGAAATTCTTTGGGATTACATGAAGCTATCGGGCAAAGGACAAACTCCTCACTGCGTACAAGCTGCTTTGGGCATGCACGCAGCACTCAATCGCACGGGCGATATGAAAAATGTAAATTGGGCAGACTTTGCCAAATAAATAAAAAGTTAAGCACACACACTTCGGGCGGCTCCTTGCTTTGTTTTTACAAAATAAGAGTCGCTCGAATTTATTTGAGCGAACAGAGTACCTCGCACAATTTATCCTGGAAACTCCGCGCAGCCTTTCCATCCAAAACCTGCTGATTCATAATCACGAAAGCTATCTCATGGCCGTTATCAGCTTTCAAATAGCCGGCCAGGGTACTGACACCCGACACCGTTCCCGTTTTAGCACGAACATTACCATAAGCCTTCCCACCTTTCATTCTGTATTTCAGCGTACCATCCACCCCGGCAATGGGCAGCGCATCAAAGACCTCCTTATATATCTCCGGTTTGGAATGAGCATATTTCAGAAACGCCAGCATTAACTCAGGGCTCACATAATTATACAAAGACACACCCGATCCATCGTGAATTTCATATTGTTCGGGCCGATACCCCAGTTCCCTGATCAAATCACGGATAACCTGCACCGACTCTTTCGCCGTGGTACGGCACGTGTCACACCCCTTCTGCCAAGCACCCAGATGATAAAACAAAGCCTCAGCCGCTAAATTATCACTCTCCTTGAGAGCCCGGTGCAGCACATCAGTGGTAGCATGCGCTTTCTCAACCAGCAAGAAAGCATCCGACGGAGTCACTTTAAAGCCACCCAACCGCTTTATAGTCATATCCTGATCATGAGCCCGCTCACGAAACGTATGCATAAAAAAGTCGGCCGGGCGAGATATCGTCATTCTCTCGTTCAAAGCATTCAGCGAGCCCCCCTGTATGACCAAGTCATTTTTTCCATTCATCCAATCGCGGCCGACAGAGAACTTGCCGGTTTCCGAATTAGTTGTCAGGTTCTCCACCGTGTAGAAAGAAGAACGAGGAACCACAGTAACACGATTCACTCCTTTCTTATAAGGAACAACAGACACATCCACGCATCCCTTGTGAAACATAAGCGGAGAAAGCATCGGCTGAAAGTCATAAGGAGCATCGTCCCAGCACCAACCCTCGCCATAGAACAACGAGTCCGAGAACGAAACATCCCCGTAGAGCTTCCCCTTCACCTTTCTCAGTCCCCTAGCTTTGAGCGATGCAACCAGCTCATCCATATCCGCATCCATGAATTCAGAATCAAAGCGCCCCTTCACAAACATATTGCCGTGTAAAACACCATCGTCATCAAGCTCCCCCTGTCCGTACACAGACGTGGCAAAGCGGGCAGACGTATTCATGCGTGCCAGGTGCGTGATGGATGTAATCAGCTTCAGCGTGGAAGCCGGACGAGCCGTTTTCTGTTCCCTATACGTGTAGAGCGACACGCTGTCAGTCAAATCAAACACCGCAATTCCAACATCAGATACCTTCAACAAATCATCTTGGAGCAACTGCTCCATCTGCGCGGTCAGCGTTTGCTGCGCACCCAACGAAGAAAGGCACAGCCAGAAAACAAACACCCCAAAAAACCTCTTTCTTTTCATTCCCTACCAATCAACCAAACAATACCTACATTAAAACCTCCTTAAAGATTTCGCTCACCGTAGGGTGAGGAAACACCACCCTCTTCCATTCATCGGCTTTTAACCCCATTTGAATAGCCATTGCAGCCAACGTAATCAGTTCCGAAGCGGGGTTTCCCAACAAGTGCGCTCCCAACACACTACCGTCGGAGGACAGAATCAGTTTGCACAAACCACTTACCGCCTCGTTCTCAGCAACAAACCGGCCGGAATACGTCATGGGCATCTTCCTGACCACATAATCAATCCCCGCTTTCATGGCAGCCTCTTCCGTGTACCCCACACCCGCAAATTCAGGATTCGAATACACCACTCCCGGTATGGCCCGGTACGACATGCTGTGCGACTTCCCCAATAGGGTATGAGCAGCCACGTCCGCTTCGCAAACAGCCGTATGCGCCAAAAGAGAAAAGCCCGTTAAGTCGCCACAAACATACACAGAAGGAATGCTCGTCTGCATGCAAGGATTCACCAGCGGATACCCTTGCTTTGTCACCTCCAGATTCAGATTCTCCAAACCGAACCCCTTAACAACAGGCCGCCTGCCCACGCTCAGCAACAGCTTTTCCGAAGCAACCGGTTGAACACCGTCCTCTTCGAACTCAACCACCACTTCCCCGTCGGCCTCTTTCACCGCAGCAACTTTACGGTTCAGCAAGAAAGAAACCCCTTTCTTGGAGTACTCTTCCCTCAACAAAGCCGCCAGTTCTCGATCCATGCCGCTCAATATTTCGTCCATCATTTCAACCACGGTAACCTTCACGCCCAGCGAGTTGAAATAAGAAGCAAACTCCACGCCAATGACCCCACCGCCTAAAATAGTCAGCGAGCGAGGTAACTCTTTCACCTCCAGCGCCTCCTTGTGGGTCCAGTAAGAAACTCGGTCGACACCCGGAATGGGAGGAACAAACGTTTCGGATCCCGTGCAAACAAGCAGATGCTCCGATTCGTACACCTCTTCCCCGCACCGCACCCTGTTTTTATCAATAATGAATGCCTCACCGTTTATCACCTCAACACCCGCCTGTGCCAATCTCGACTTGATGCCCAGCACCAATTTACGAACCACTTTCGACTTACGCGCCACCATCTTCCCTAAATCAAAAGAAGCCGTGCCGAACTCCACTCCGTATTTGGACGCCTGTCGCCCCGAGTCATACAGCTTTGCCGAATATAACAATGTTTTCGTCGGAATACACCCCTCATTCAAGCATACCCCGCCCAAATTACGCTTCTCAAATAAAAGAACCTGCAAACCACCCGCAGCCAGTTTCTCCGCAGCAGTATACCCGGCCGGTCCGCCGCCTATAATAATCACATCATACTTCATAGATTATAAGATTTATGATTGAACAATTCGTTCGCGTATCAGTTGAATAAACTCCTTCTCCTTCACCGGGATCAGCGCCACATACTTATCATACCCCCAACGAATCAACACAAAATGAGTCACCGAACAGTTGAACACAGTCATGGAACGTTTGCGCTCTATGGACAGAATCTCCCCGATAGGAATGGTTCTTTTTTTATAGAACCGACCCTTTGCTATCACCAACAGCCCCTCCGCCGTAACGGTATAAGTAGTGTGTATCACACATTCAATCAATACCAGCAGCACAAGCGAAAAGAGCAACGCCCCAAGCGCCTGTTTATGCCAAACCAGATAAACCGTACAAACAGATACCAAAACCAGAAAAAGCAGATGATACCAGGTAATGCGGGCATGAAAAACACGATTCATAAGCTTATTTTTGCCGGCAAGTTAACCAAATTATGAATTAATGCCAACGAAAAGCACAATGAATAGACTATTTTAGTAGTTTTGCAACACAATAAACAATTGTTGATGGCTAATGCCGGGCAAAGGCAGATGCTCTGTCTGTCTGCTTCTGATACAATAACCTTCAACCAACAACTTGTAAGATCATGATTAAGAAATTCGATTTTCTGGTAATCGGTTCCGGAATTGCCGGTATGAGTTTTGCGCTGAAAGTGGCGCATAAGGGTAAAGTAGCGCTTATTTGCAAAACCGAGCTGGAAGAAGCTAACACGTACTACGCTCAAGGAGGAGTCGCTTCGGTTACCAATACGTTAGTAGATAATTTTGAGAAACATATTGAAGACACGATGATCGCGGGCGACTGGATCAGTGATCGTGCCGCCGTTGAGAAAGTAGTTCGTGAAGCGCCTGCTCAAATCAACGAGCTCATAAACTGGGGCGTTAACTTCGATAAAAATGATAAAGGAGAGTTCGACTTACACCGAGAAGGCGGCCACTCCGAATTCAGAATACTCCATCACAAAGACAATACCGGTGCCGAGATACAAGATAGTTTGATCAATGCCATTAAAAACCATCCCAACATCACGGTGTTTGAAAATCATTTCGCCATAGAAATATTAACTCAGCACCATCTGGGCATTGAAGTAACCCGACAAACGCCCGATATTCAATGCTACGGTGCCTACATACTCGATTTGAAGAGCGGCAAAGTAGATACCTATTTATCCAAAATAACCCTCATGGCCACCGGAGGCGTGGGAGCTGTTTACCAAACAACCACCAACCCGCTTGTTGCCACGGGAGACGGAATTGCCATGGTGTATCGTGCCAAAGGTACCGTTAAAGACATGGAATTCGTACAGTTCCACCCTACCGCCCTCTTCCACCCGGGCGACCGTCCGTCGTTCTTGATCACAGAAGCCATGCGCGGTTACGGAGGCATACTACGTACCAAAGACGGAAAAGAGTTCATGCAGAAGTACGACTCTCGTTTATCGTTGGCTCCTCGCGACATTGTGGCCCGCGCCATAGACAATGAGATGAAGAACCGGGGAGACGACCACGTGTACTTGGACGTGACACACAAAGATGCAGAAGAGACCCGGAAGCACTTCCCCAACATCTATGAAAAGTGCATGAGCCTGGGCATCGATATAACGAAAGAATTTATTCCCGTGGCCCCCGCCGCCCATTACCTTTGCGGAGGTATTCAGGTAGACCTCAACAGCCAGTCGTCCATCGAGAGACTTTATGCCGTAGGCGAATGCGCCTGCACCGGCTTGCACGGAGGCAATCGTTTGGCATCCAACTCACTGATTGAAGCCGTAGTCTATGCAGATGCAGCAGCGCAGCATAGCCTCGACACGATAGACGAATACACCTACAACACCCGGATTCCCGAATGGAACGACGAAGGTACCCGTTCGCCCGAAGAGATGGTGCTGATCACCCAAAGCATGAAAGAGGTGAATCAAATAATGAGCGCCTACGTGGGCATTGTGCGGTCTGATTTACGTTTAAAACGAGCATGGGACCGACTGGATATCATTTACGAGGAAACCGAAAGCCTCTTTAAGCGCAGCTTGGTATCTAAAGAAATTTGCGAGCTAAGAAATGTAATCAATGTAGGCTATCTGATCATGAGACAGGCCATTGAACGCAAGGAAAGCAGGGGATTGCACTACACCATTGATTATCCTCATGCAAAAAAATAAGGGTTAAAGATATTGCAAGAAGAAGGCTGCCTCAAATTAGATGTTGGGGTAGCCTTTTAATAGCATAATTATTATAAAATCTATTACTATTCTATTTCTATCCTTCTATCTTGTTAGTAGTAAAAGCGATTTGATTTTTATGTAAAATATGTTATTACAAAGGAACATTAGCTCCTTAATTTTAAAACACTATATTTACAGTATCAATCTAATAGAGGATATATCAATTTGTCAGGAACTTAAACTAGCCCTATTTATGATGCAAATATATTTATCTGTATCAACAATAGAGCATAAACTTATACGAAAAAGCATTTTTTTAAGATTATCGATAACATTATTCAGAGAATCACACCAGGTTAAAAAAACGTAAAAAAAACAAATTCATTTATTTTTTTTAGTAAATTAAAGCTATCTTTGTACATATAAATAAAATAGAACTATTCTCTTAAAATAGCTTTATTCAAAACAACACAATTATTAATTAAAAAATCAATCTTATGAAAAAATTATTTTTATTGCCATTTATTCTTATTACAATTCTTTCATGTAATAACGACTGTAACAATGAAATATTAGAAAAAGCTGAATCAAATGAGATTCTTTCTAGTAAAGTGACCAGTTCAATCGCCACTGAATCATACTTATCTAAGTATTTGTTGCTAGAATGTGGAGGATATCACGCGACTTCTAGAAATCAAGACGATTTTTATGAAAGTCTGATAGATGATTATGATTTATCTACTCAGCAAGTTATCGTCTCAAATAAAGAAGAAGGCACCGTATACTTAGTTAGAAACAAAAAAGATACTGCTGATTTTCTTGCTTTCTACAAAGACGTTAACAACAACATACTGAATATAAAAAAAATATCCATAAAAAAAGAAGGACATTCTGACTATGTTTTATTTTACAGGCTAGATGATTCTGAATTTATATCTATTTGTGGAGATAATGAACGCAGAAATTTAGAGGTCCTTTCTTATGATCAATCGGTATTTAGCTCTACACAAACAAGAAACGGCTGTAGCGTATGTATTGGTTTAGCAGGAATTCCATGGAGTACAGGTTTTGGCATGGTTAATCCAGTTGCAGGGATAGCTTGTTCTATTTGTTTTATGATAATGTCAGAAGCTCTTTGTTGATTATTATGAGTAACATATACATTTACATACCAATATATCTCGTAACACTAATAGCAATTGTATATGCATATTATACGGGAAGAAATCATTTTGCATTTAGTTTAGTTATTTTTTTTATATTAATATCGTTTTCTTTTTTAGGCAGTTATATAACTATTAAAAAAAAACAGACGATAAATAAAAAAGAAAAAAGAATGATAATCTCCTTATGGGCATCATCCACAGCAATCATAATTATATCATTTTTTTTTAGATGTATATTATTGGGGTGTCTAATATCTTTTTTACTTGTTTGTTTAAGCCTCTACAATATTAAAACCCCAAATAAAAATCAATAAAAATACACTAAATTCAAAAAAGCTTATAAGGTAGATATAGAACTATAATCGCAATAGTGGAAACTGAAGTGTTAGAAAAATAGCCATTGGATGCTCAGATACAAGCAATTCATCCAATGACTATTTCTATTACTCTCCTATATTACTATGAAACTCATCACTCCATTCAAATGATAAGGTATATTACAATCTGTAATTCATTGACAAAATTACATATCCGGGAATCTGGCGATAATACCTTTCTACTTCGTAATTATTACTAAACGAAAGGCTTCTCCATGCTTGCTCATTGATATTTAGCATGTTATATCCCTTTAATTGTAGGGTCATCTTTTTACTTAGTGAATATTTGATGGTACTATTCAACATGCATAGATTTTGATTATAAGACGGAAGTTTATTTTTAATAAATTCAAATTCCGATTCTACATACAATCTCTCACTTGCTTTCAATTTGAGCTTAGCACCATATTTCTGTATGTTATACATGGCATCATTCGTTAGGGTGGCACTGTTCTCAACATGTTCCAGTTTTGCCCATACTTCAGCATTAAGCGGAGAATTATAATGGCTCTGCAAGCTTGCCTGAGTTGTAATTCTCTGCGTCTCTATCTGGTTTAAACTTCCAGATAGATAACTCACATAATCTCTTTTAGAATAACCGGCATTGAAATTCACCAACCAAGGGATAAAGTCAAGCCCTTTTGCTAAGTAAAGGCTCCCAAATAGATTTTCATTGGGAGAAGAGGTGATGTAATTTGTTTCAGTAAGTACACCTTTCTGTACCTGATTTAATGTTTTACTGTTTTTCTCTTTCTCGTAAGCTCCGCTAGCAATAATCGTAGTATTTGAAAATGCATCGAAAAAGTTATAGCTAAAATAGCCAGTATACTTATAATTAAAAAAATAGTCAAGATTGCTGTCTCTTCGGTATGAGTTATACGAGTCAAAGGTTATCTCATCAATATACCCCTCTATATCATTTGATGAATACTTTCTGGAAAAAGCCGTATTTAAACGATGCTTAGGACTGAATACCAGAGACATTTCAACTAACGGATTTACGCGAAATAAATTTCTATCATTGATTTTATCTTTAATAGTACCAACTTGATTGTACAAATGAGCAGACAATCCGAGTTTAAACCTGAAAAAACCTGTGTTTTTTAGTAAGTTAAGACTGCCATAATAGTCATAATTTCGAGATATGGCATTGCTATGTAAAGAATCGCCTTCTAATATTGAAAGATTTCCGTTTGCATTATTATAAATACTGGAAGTATACTTTTGAGATTCATAATCAACACCTAATGCAGGCTGTAAAAAATAGCTTTTATTAATCCGATAAAAATAAGCAGATGAAATCTCTCCGGAAATCTGATTCTGTCTGATTCTCTGCTCTCCGTAATACAATTCTCCATATTTAGTCAGTGCAATTGGGAGTAGCAATGAATCTGTTTCTATATGGTAGCGAAGAGGGTTATTACTATAATTGATACGTGCATTTGTAAGAAATATGTTTTTACCCAGAGATTTCATCAGCATTATTTTATGCTGAGTACGGATCGGGGTTATATTCCTATTCCCAATGGTATTAATCTGTTGGCTCTGAATATCATTGTTATACTCATTCTCCTCTTTCATTTGTGAGCCCGAGATGTAACCTTTATACGCCATTGACAAGGTTTTATTGGGAGAATAATCGAGCTTAAAATAGCCACTTGTCAGACGATTATTGTTTCGGGATTGAATACTTTCGCGCGTTTTAAAAACAGTCTGATCAGATGAGAAATACTTGTAATTATTCAATTCCTCAGACCTGGTCTTATCTCTGTTATGTAGGATATAAGCATTTAATTTAAAATTAGATTTTGGCTGATATGAGAAATTGATAGCAGACAAACCATTGTCTCTGGAGTAGGTATTGTTTTGAGGAAATAATAACCTTCGTTCTTCTTCCGATAAATCAATTTTTCCACTTTTACCCATTACCTCGTTTACACCTCCTTGCAAACGAAAATAGTCATCCAAGCTAAAAACTTCCTCACCCGTATTATTAAACGATCCGATAACAGATAGCATTGATTTGGCATTTAATTGCATTAAATTACCTTTAAAATTATACCTATTATTGATACCGCCACCCCCCATTACATCACCGGAGATTTTACCATATTTACTCTTATTTACTCCTACATTAATAACAGTCTGCTCACTAGACTGGAAACCATTCAGCATAGAGTATTCACTATAATTATTTAACACCTCAACGCTTTCTGCTATATCGGCCGTTAAATTCTTAGTTGCCATTTGGGCATTACCGGCAAAAAAGTCTTGCCCGTCTAAAAGAATCTTATCCACATTCTTTCCCTGAGCTTTAACCGCCCCTTTGGAATCAACTTCTATTCCGGGTAGTTTATTTAGCACATCGGCCAACACGACTTCTGAACCATCCGTAAATCTCTTCACATCATATCGAATGGTGTCATTACCATACTTCACTCCTCTGTAGTGCCCATCTACAGTTATCTCCTTCAAGGAATATGGCTTTTCTGACAGAGCAATATCAGCATGTAAGTTTTGTCCTTTGCTTAAAACGATTTTTTGATAATTGGGATCATATCCAAGAGAGCTTACCTTTAAAATAAACTCTCCCTCTACTGACATAGATATCTTATAAGAGCCCTGGTCGTCAGTTGTTGCATAATTTACAACCGACGAGTCATTCTCTTGTAATATACTAACAGATGCATAAGATACAGGCTTATTATTATTATCGAATACACGCCCCGTAATAGTTTGAGCGTATGTATTAAATGAAAGCAATAAGACCAATGATAATAGAAACGATTTGAATATCATCTATATTATCTTTGAATTATATTCACTTTTACATTGGCACCTCCTGCGGAAGGCATGCCCATTTCTTTCATTTTCTTCATCATCGTTTCATCGAATTCTTTCCTGGTCACTTTTTTCCCTTCTTTGGGTTTTTCAATTGGGTATTCCGAATCGCTAACTTGTGCAATGTTTGTTGCAGTCACTTTTTTATTTTGATGTTCGAGTTGAATAATCAAACCCGGAAGTCCCCAAAACATATATGGACCGTCGTTAACCGGCACATCCAAACAATACCAGGCAGTAGTTTGCCCTGATTTATCAGTCGCTTTCTTACATTTGTAGCCGTTAATCTCCCGATCTTCATTTATTAGTTGCCAATTGTAATCCTTCAATGAATCGACAATCAGGAACTTCCTATCCATTATAAATTCTTCTGAGATGACCTCTTTAGCCTTTTGATTTTTATATACTTTGACGTCATTGCCCATCATAACTATTTTCATGCCTGGGCTACCCTGAACGGGTACTGCTTCCTCATCTGAATGATTCACAACAGGTTCATAAACACTTTCTCCGTTATTATACAGAAGAACCATTTCTTTTTTAGAAACGTGTTCTTGTTTTGGGGAAGTACTGCCCGACATGTTCATTTGAACGAATGAACGCATCTCTTCTTGGTAAACGACCTTCATGTTCTGAGCAAATAAGCTTGATGACACAAGGGTAAGCGAAATTAAAAGGTGTTTTTTTGTACTCATGTTTTTATTTTTAATAGTGATAAATAATTTATTCCTATTTAGTTATTCAATGAAATATCTATTACGACCTTCAAGATTACAACATGAAGTGATTTTCCCAAATTTATAGAGAAGGTCGGTTTTGACTATAAAAAACATCAGGCCTAAAAGTAGATATAAACTATGATCTATACTTACTTTTAAAAGATAAAAATATTTAATATATTCAAAGTTATTTTATTGACAGGCAGTGCAACACAACGTAAGTTATCAAACTACTTATTATTGAAGCCATGCAATATTATGCAAAACCGGATTATATTCAATTATAGACCCAAAAGAGACAAGTTTGATTTGGGAACTTGTCGTTCCATTCAAATGATAAGGTATATTACAATCTGTATGGCAAGAATCAATAACAAGTACAAAATGCGCTTTATTCTTCGTTTGATAAATGGCAATTGACCAATAATCAATAACCCGGTTAATATAGCCATTACCATAACCTGGCTATAATTCTTCTCTAGCGGATCCAGCGTAAATAGCAATGCGTAAATAATTGCTAATACGATTATTACGATTACGTATAACAGATCTCGCTTACTCTCATGATCAACATTCTTTTCCATAAATATAACGTTTTTCTATGTTTATAATAGCACAATCAAAAGTACGTATTTACAAATAAAAAATGCATTATTCTTGTTACATAATTTATTACTGATGATTATTAGTGTTCTGCTAAAATCGAGACGAGTTAATAATTAATCAAACAACCCCAGAAAAATGGATAGTTTAAAATTAGAGTTTTTGTTATGAAACGATCAAAGTTTACAGAATCGCAAATTCTCTTTGCTTTAAAGCAAAATGAGATAGCTGTAAAAGACTGAGGAGGTCTGCCGTAAGTTGGATATAAGTGAAGCTATTTTTTATAATTGGAAGAAAAAGTACGGTGGTTTAGGCGTTTCCTATTTTTGTTTTTTATAACATTTAGATGAATAAAATCAGAAGTTAAAGCAGATTGTGCAGCTCTCTCATTGGATACGTAGATGCTTCAGGATGTTTTAAAAAAAAGTTCTACTCCTTCCCAGCTACGCGTAGCAGCTATGGATTTAATAAATGAATGCCTCATCGCTCAACTTGGTACTATAAATCCAAAAACTTCTTTGTATGCGAATGCATGAAATAGTGTATACAAGAATGCGATATGGTTTTTGGCGTATAAAATACATGCATCGTTTGTTAGGGAAGCAGTATTCCTAACATATCTGCTTCCCTATTGACAAACCTACAAATATAAATATATCATTTTTTCACTCTATAATCCAATGCCGGCTTACGGTCACCTAACAATGGCTCATAATGAAAATCGGTGCCTCGACGCTTTTCAAATTCGGTTTTTACATCTTGCAATAATTTCTTGTTTGAAAAGAGTTCTATAGCACTCAATAGAAAAACTTTACCTGCATTGATCAACGATTTCGTACCAATGGTAGTGCCACCAGATGCTACATTTTGCCAACTGTGACCGGCACTTCCTGGAATAAAACTAGCCGTGTAGAAACTTACGGTAGGGACAGCCCAGCTTACATCTCCCACATCCGAAGACCCTCCTCCTTCGGATGGACGTTCCTCTCTCAACGGATCTACACGATGTGCTTGTGCTAGAACAGAATCGTTTTCATTCAATCCTCTAGCTATCTCTTCCGCAAACTTTTGTTCACGAGCATCATAATCCACTCCCCCAACAAGCTTTAAGTTTCTTTGAACTAACTCAGCTAGTTTACGATTATGAAGTCTTTCATAAAATCCGGAAACAATTTCAGGTTCCACGCGAGTTCCCGTTCCCAAAGCTGCCCCTTCTGCAGCAGCGTAAATACGATCCTTCAGTTCCTTAAGTATTTCTCGTTTGGGACTGCGTATATAGTAAGAAACTCGAGCGTAATCGGGCACTACATTGGGTGCTCCACCACCATCAGGAATTACATAATGTATACGTGAAGAAGTCGGCACATGTTCTCTCATTAAATTAACCATATAATTCAGAGCTTCGACTCCATCTAAAGCAGAACGACCTTTATCAGGAGACCCGGCAGCATGCGAAGCACGGCCATAGAAGCGGAAATCAACCATTTGAATAGCCGTGCCACTACCAACGCTTACACCATTTCCACTGCCCGGATGCCAATCGAGAACAATGTCGACTCCTTTAAAAAAGCCTTCGCGTACAAGGTATACCTTTCCACCACCACCTTCTTCAGCAGGTGAACCAAAGACTTTAATAGTTCCTGAATGGTGTTCCGATTCCAGCCATTTTTTAACGGCTACTGCTCCAGAAACAGAACCCACGCCAAACAAATTATGTCCGCAGCCATGCCCATTTCCTCCTTCTATAAGTGCTTTCTTATAAGATACTGTATCCTGAGACAGTCCGGGAAGCGCATCATATTCTGCCAATATACCAATAACAGGTTCGCCGCTTCCATACGTTGCCACGAAAGCTGTAGGCATCCCTGCAACACCAACTTCAATAGAAAATCCATTCTCTACCAAATGCTTCTGTAAAGCAGATGAACTTTCTTTCTCTAAGAAACCCAACTCAGGATTACTCCAAATTGCTTTCTGCAATTGATCATAGGTTTGAAAAGAGTTATTCAAATACTCTATTCCAACATTTACACTACCTTTTTTATTCTTCGCAACTATACTTGGTATTACAGCCAAGCATAATACAATTACTATTGTATACTTTTTCATTTTACGTATTCTTTAATAATTTTCATTTTGAACTAAATCTGTATCAGCTTGAATATCTGAATAAGGTATAGGAAACAGCGTTTTATACTTTTCTATACCCAATACTATTGTAGCACGATTGGTACGAACAAGATCGAACCATCTATGAGGTTCCAAGGCAAACTCCACTCTGTTTTCATCTTCAATAGCTTGAATAATTTCAGTCAGGGTTTCAGCCTCACTATCTCCTATTTGAGCTCTTTGACGAACAGCATTCAAGTCTTCTAATGCTCCCGCTAAATCAGGGGAAGTTTTTTTTGCTCTCGCTTCTGCGCGTATCAAGTATTGTTCCGAAATACGGAACAAATAAGCAGGATCATCACCGGTAGTACGATAGTAAAGATTTCCTACGTAATAGTTAGGCACTTGGGCAGTCGATAGATCGGTAAATAACACCTTGCGCGTTCCTCCCACTTTAGGATCTTTTAACAGATTCACAAGTTCTTGAGACGGTCCCCATTCATGACGTCCACCATTATTTGATGATAACCAATAATAATAATGATTATTTGAGTTTGACGAAGAGTAAGCCAGTTCCCAGATAGATTCACGACTCAGCTTATTTTTGAAGAACTCCTGATATTCAATTAGTTCGTAATTACTATTGCCAATTAGTTTACTGGCAAACGTTTCAGCATTTATCCAATCTTCAGCATACAAATAGACACGAGCCAGCAGAGCATCTGCAGTGGCTTGATTGATATGAGCACGGTCGGATGTTTCTGATAAGCTACTGTAAACACTTCTAATATCATTAATCACTATTTGATACACTTCTTTTGCTGGCGTTTGCTTCACCCCATTAAATTGCGTAGGCGATGATGTAGCCTGCTTGATCACGGGAATATTACCCCATGTACGTGCTAAATCAAACAAAGATAAAGAACGAATTATTGTAGCTTCAGCCACAATACGCGCTTTTTCTGAGTCGGAAACATTTGTTAGCGCCGTCACCTTTTCAATTACCTGATTGGCCTGATTGATAGTCGAATAAATAGCCACCCACGAACTACTCAGCAACTGATTATCTGCTCCATATTCATGTGTGTTAAAACTATAATAATAGTTCAGGGAACCTGTCCAAGTAAGATTATCACCTGCCAGATCAACAGCAGAAATGAATGTACCTCCACCATAATATCCGCTGGCGCCCAGTTGATGATATGCTCCATTCAGAGCAGCTTTTGCCGAAGATTCATCTACTATAATGCCATCATCTGAAACATAAACTTTAGGATCTTGCTCTAACAAGGATGTGCAAGATGTTACCAAGAATAAAATACTTAGTAATATTAATTGAGTATGATTAAACATTTTCATCTTATGTCCTCCTCTTTTAAAGTGTTAAATTAAGTCCAAAAGTAAACTGACGGGGCTGTGGTGGAATGGCAAAATCCAATCCCTGAACAGTTCCATTCGCTCTGTCTGCAGCAGTGTTCCCTTCGGGATCAGCTCCTGAATAGTTTGTAATGGTAAACAAATTTGTTGCATTTACATAAAATTTCAGCTTCTCAATGCCGGCCTTAACGGTTATTTTCTTCGGTACAGTATAGCCAAGGGAGATATTTCTCAATCTAAGGAATGACCCATCTTCTAAGAAACGACTACTTTGGAAACCATTATTAGAACCACCATCCGCATTGGCTTTAGTAGAAGCACGAGGTATATCTGTGACATCACCCACTTTCTGCCATCTTCTCATTTGGCTCTTCAACAACCCCCAGTTGGTTCCGCGGATACCACCATGTTCCTGAAAATAACGGTTCATATTGAACACATCATTGCCCACTGAGAAATAGAGAAAGAATGATAAATCAAAATTTTTATACGAAAATGAATTACGAAAACCACCGGTAAAATCGGGCCATGCATTTCCCACAATCTGACGGTCGGCTACAGTTATCTTCTTATCATCATCCAAGTCTTCATAAACTGCATTTCCTGTCTCAGGGTCTACATATAACTGTTTATACAACCAGAATGAATACATCGGAGAACCCTGTTGAAGACGTACCCAGTCGCGATTGTATTGAGTGAAAGAAACTGGCAATTTTTCTATTCTATTTTCATTATGAGAAATATTAAAACTGGTGTTCCATTCAAAACTTTTACTCCGGATGTTGACTGAAGATAGTTGAAATTCAATACCTCTGTTGCTCATCGCACCTAAATTGCCCAAGGTAGAAGAGAAGCCTGTTTTTGCAGGAATTGGAGTATCAAGTAATAAATCCGAAGTATATTTATCATAATAATTTATCTCGAACGATAGCCTGCTATTTAAGAAAGAGCCCTCAAGTCCGACATTCCATTGACGGGTTGTTTCCCATTTCAAATCAGGATTAGCCAATTGAGAATGAATCAAACCTGATTCATCGTCATACACACCACCACCCGACCATAAACCAAGACTTGCAAAATCGCTGATATTCTGATTACCAGTCCAACCGAGACTGCCTTTCAGTTTTAATTCATTGATAACTTCTATTCTTCTGAGCCATTTTTCCTGAGAGATTCTCCAGGCAGCACCTACCGATGGGAAATAGCCCCAACGATGATCAGCACCGAAGCGTGAAGAAGCATCTGCTCTGAAGTTCGCATCCAAGCTATAGCGATCGAGTAAGTTATAGTTGATTCCGCCAAACCATGAAATTAAGCCGGAAGACGATGCAGCTGTAGTAGCGGTAGTTACGGCTGCCGAACTTAGTTCTTTAAACTCATTACTTGGAAATCCTGTGCCAGACATACTTTCTGTGTTATATCCGTTGTACTGGACCGAGTTTCCTAAAAAAGCCGATACATACTGCTTCGAACTAATATTCAGGTTATAGTTTAACAACTGCTCAGCCGTAAGAGTATAATTGACGGACGTAGCATCCGTTGCACTTCCATTAGGTTGACCATCTGCCAGATTAGTATTAAAATATCTTTTTTCATGATAGTTATTATAATCCAAACTTCCTGAAGATTTAAACGATAGATTATTCAGTATATTCCACTTCAATTGCACATTATTGATGCTACGCAATCCATAAGCATGATGATCATTATTCTCAATCAAAGCATAGATATTATCAAAAATACCATATCGGGCATAGCTACCATCTTCATTATAAGGATTAAGTAAAGTTGCATGGTGAACCGAAGCCTGCAAAACACCTTTGGGACTGTCTGCAATACGGCTCAAAGAACGCTTAGTGCGAGCCAACAAATTGCTTGTCGAAATACTGACTTTTTTATTTATATCATGATCAAGGTTAAAGCGAAAACTGAATCGTTCAAAGTCTTGTGTCTTCACAATAGCCACTTGCTTAACATACTCGCCTCCCAGATAGAAAGCAGTACGTTCGCCCCCACCAGCTACTGAAACATTATAATTGTTTGAAGCAGCTGTACGGAAAGCTACACTTTGACGATCATACGTCTGCTGCTCCTCAGGCGTACCCAATCCACCGCTTGCCTTTGAACGATAAGGAATTAATGATGCATCCTTTCCATCATTTATCCAAGCCTCGTTCAATATCTGTGCATGATCGGAACCTGTAGCTAAATCCCATAACTTAGCAGCTTTTGCAATACCCTGTTCTATTGTTAAGTTGACTTGCGTCTTCCGCCCTTTACGCCCACGTTTGGTAGAAACTAATATAACTCCGTTAGCACCACGTGCACCATAAACAGCCGTTGCATTAGCATCTTTTAGTATTTCAATATGCTCAATATCAGATGGGTTCAAATCAGACAAAGGGTTGGTGGTTTGCCCACCGACAGAAATGGTTTGCAGCGTATTAGAGTTAAAAGGAACACCGTCTATAATATATAAAGGATCATTCCCTGCGTTAATAGAAGTTGTACCACGCAAACGAATAAACACACTAGACCCAGGGGTACCGGATGTCCCCGAAACAATTAATCCGGGAGCTTGCCCCTGAATTTGTTCGTTAAAGCTTGTTGCTGAAGTTGCAGAAATTTGTTCGGACTTAATAGATGAGATAGCTCCTGTCTGAGAATTTTTCTTTGTTTGCGTATACCCTAAAATAATTACCTCGTCGAGCCCTAAAGCGTCTTCTTCTAAAACAACATCCAGATTGGCATCTGATGTGAAATTGATCTCTTTTACAAGAGTTTTGTAACCTATATAACTGATGATAAGTTTGACAGTCCGATTGGGTGGAACATTTTTCAATATAAAATCGCCATCATAATTTGTAACAGTACCTATTGATGTATTTTCTAACCGGACAGTACCTCCGATGATAGCTTCACCTCTCTTGTCCTTAAGTAAACCCTTTATTGTTATACTTGCAGGAGTAGTTTCATCGGCTGAAACTCCAGCGGCCGCCAACCACAAAATGGTCAGCATAAATATCTTCTTTAATAACATTGACATTGTTTTCTACTTTTTTAGAATTTAAAATAATACTTTTCTGCGTACTCTCATTTTTGAAACAGCAGCAACACATTCGTAGTAAGTTCATTGTTTTCATTTTGATAATTCTTTTAATTAAATACATTTTTTAATAATAGCGCAAAGATAGGTGCGGTTAACACATCATAAAATACTATAATTAGGCTATTTTTATACCATGAATTAGGTAGATGTAGAATTTGGTTCTATAACGAATCGTGGGTACGCTAGTTCAATCTTCAAGATGACCACATGAAGTACTTTTCCCTAATTTATAGAGAGGGCCGGTTTTGACTATAAAAAAACATTAGGCCTAAAAGTAGATATAATCTATACTGACTTTTAAAAGATAAACGCATTAAGAATTATTTAATTGACAGGCAGCGAGAAGTGAAGGCGCGCTAACAGAACACCTCTAGATACTCACTAATTCAATGAGTTATAGTGCACCGCCTAGATATATGGATATAAAAGCAATAAAATAGAATATTACCTGGGGTAAGTTGCATATCTGGCCCATCTCCTATTTCTATGCCAAAGTATACATACAATAGAATTAATGGGACTTCTATTACATATGAAAGAAGTAATAAAAGGGGGATCGTTTTCCAAACTGATCTTGTTCCCAGCATATCATATAACCTTATCAATATTGTCCGACAGTATGCCATTCTATATCTAATCAACATTTCTTTTTTCTGCTACAAAAATAAAGTAAAAAAAAGAATTAGCTGTTTTTTTGCCATAACAGGTAGATTCTACAAAACATTGACTATCAAGAGACTAAGTTTTTGCCCGATAACAATTTGAATACAAGGCTATGCAATATGATGCAAAACCGGATTATATTCAACTATAGACCCCAAAGAGACAAGTTTGATTTGGAAACATGATCGTTCCATTCAAATGATAAGGTATATTACAATCTGTATGGCAAGAATCAATGACAGGTACAAAGCCCGCTTTATTCTTCGTTTGATAAATGGCAATTGACCAATAATCAATAACCCAGTTAATATAGCCATTACCATAACCTGGCTATAATTCTTCTCTAGCGGATCCAGCGTAAATAGCAATGCGTAAATAATTGCTAATATGATTATTACGATTACGTATAACAGATCTCGCTTACTCTCATGATCAACATGCTTTTCCATAAATATAACGTTTTTCTATGCCTACAAATTAAGTCATGACAGTATTGCCATATCCCATCATTATCCTTGCCTTCACGCGTCAAGATGCCCATCTCTTTCATTGCGGAAAGATCACGTTCAATAGTACGCTGACTCACCGACAAAGTCTCCGACATTATCTCCGACAATGGACAGTCGTCTGCAAATACACCTCGGCATTTCCTCCCCAACAATTAAAAATCCTACGCCAACTTTTTAAAATTCTAGGCGTAGAAATAAAAATCGTAGGCGAACAATAAAATATTTATGGTAATTATATAAAACATAAATAACACGTTGCATATATAATGTGTAAAATCATCGTTTTTTGATAAAATATCAGTATAGTAACATTTTTCTTGCTAAAATAAATTGCATTTATAGCGTTTATGTCAATTATTATATCTACATTTGCATTAACAAAAGAAAAGCGTGATTGTTAATCTCATAAAATACTGTGCATGACTCTAAGAAAAACGGACTCTAAAACTATTTCAGACCGTCCATCTGTTAAGCTTCAAAAAGCATCTCACCCATATCTCAAAAACGCCCTGATTGCCATCAGCGATTGGCGGTACATTGATTC